>Ga0207873_1001034_pt1 | contig 28312 bp, 21 predicted proteins | sample BGWIniCompost_FD_187373 | JGI IMG/M metagenome (GOLD analysis project Ga0207873, IMG submission 187373) | Cellulose adapted compost microbial communities from Newby Island Compost Facility, Milpitas, CA, USA - BGW Initial Compost (SPAdes)... ...
GGGTTGCCGCCTGCGTTCAGCACGGCGACGACGCTGCGCGCGACGTCGCCCTCGTAGAATCCAGCCTTCCCGCGCTCCGCGATCTTCCGCAGCGTGGCGGCCAGCTCGGGCTGCCTGAAGATCTCGCCCACGGCCGGCGGCTCGCCGTTCGGCAAGAAGCGGCGCGCGGCTTCCGGGAACCGCTCCAGCTTGCGGCGGTTGGCGCGGATCGCGTCCGCGAGCACGATGTAGACGGGGAACCCTTCCTCGGCGAGGCGGATGGCGGGCGCCATCACTTCCTGGCGTGACAGGCGGCCGAAGCGCTCGTGCGCTTCGAGCAGCCCCGCGACCGCGCCGGGCACGCCCACCTCGCGCAGGCTCGCCGTGCCCGTGTCCGGCAGCGCGCCGCGCCACGCCGTCGCGCGTGCGGCGGAGTAGAAGTCGACGTACTCCGCGCGCCCTTCATTCTGCAGCCAGATCAGCATCCCGCCGCCGCCACCCACGCCGGACATCATCGGCTCGACGACGCCGATGGCGAACGCGGTCGCGACCGCGGCATCCACGGCGTTGCCGCCGCGCCGCAGCATCTCGACGCCAGCCTCTGCGGCCAGCGGGTGCGCCGCGCTGACCACGCCGTTCCTCGCGACGACGCGCTTCTCCACGTCCGGCGCAAGGGTGGGCGCGGGCGTTTGCACACTGGCGCTGCCGACACCGGCGGCGCAGCCGGCGAGTGCGAGCGCGAGGGCGAGCGCAGTGGTGGAGAACGCCGCGCGTCCCCGCGCGGTACGGCGCGGCGCGCCGCCACGCGCGAACGCTGCGGCGCGCCGGTGACTCTCGAGGCCCAGGGAGGAGGCCGGCACGATGTCGTCCATTACAGGTTCCTGTTGGAGAGCCGTTCGTTCTCGCTGATCGGGACGCAGCGGTCGCGGTTGGCGAGGAAGTCGTGATGCGCGGGGCCGGTCTCCTCGTACCAGCGGCGCAGGTCCCAGAACCTGCGGCCCTCGAGCCACAGCTCGGCGCCGCGCTCGCGGTGCAGGATAGGCCACGCCTCGGCCTCTGTCGAGGCGGTGAGCTCGGGCAGGCCGTGCCGGGCGCGCGCCTCGTTGATCAGCGCCATCGCGCCAGGAACGTCGCCGTTGCGCAGCGCGGCCTCGGCGCGGAGCAGCAGCATCTCGGTGCCCTTGGCGAGCGCGATGTCGGCGCCGTTGTCGAGGTACTTCTGCTGGCGGATCCACGGCGTGGAGCCGTTGGCGGCGGGGCGGAGCTGGCCCTGGGCATCGAGCACGGGCTGGGACGGCACGCGCGGGTCGTCGGCGTTCTCCCACTGCGTACCCCAGACGGTGTACTCGCCGCGCGTGAGCGTGACGGGCGCCCAGCCGTTCGATTCGCGGGAAGTGTTGAGCGAGTAGATCGCGTCGTAGCGGAAGTCCGCGGGCACGCTGGCGGCATCGGCGACGGCGCCGTTCCAGTCGCCCTGCGCGGCGCGGACGGAGGCGCGGCCCGCGAGCGCGGCGTTGCGTAGCCTCGTGTCGCCGGCCGCCTCCGCAATGCGCAGCGCCTCGGTGAACTGCTGCTCGGCGCGCTCGAAGTGACGGACCCCGGGCTCGGCGGGGCCGCCGTCGAACACCGCCTGGCAGACGTTCTCGCCGAGCAGGCGGTTGGCGAAGCCGGCGAGCAGGTAGGCGCGCGCGGCGAGCGGGCTGCTCTCGAACTCGCTGCCCATGACCCGCTTCATGCGCTCGATGCCGTTCTCCGCGACCCACCGTGCGCGGTGCGCCTCGCCCCACCACGGGTTGACCTCCTGCGCCGTGATGGTGCCGCGCGCGAAGACGGTGGGGGCGCCGAGCGTGCCGCTGTGACGGAGCTCGTCCGCCCACACGCTGCCCCAGATCGAGGTGGTCGAGACCGCGACCGAGAGGTCCGCGGACATGCCGGTGACGAGCGCCTGCATCGCGGCGGGCGTGTTGAGCGCGTCGTCCGCGATGGGTCCAGGGTTGGTGACCTCGAGCAGGTCGCCGCAGCCGGCGGCGGCGAAGGCCGCGACGGTCAGGGCGAGCGGCCGCAGATGGATCGTCGTCTTCATGGCTCGTCTCCTCCCCGCTCTAGAAGCTCACGCGCAGCGTCGCCAGGAACGACCGGTACGTGGGCAGCACGTAGTAGTCGCGCCGGGCGAGGTTGTCGCGGTAGTCGTCGAGCTCCGGGTCGACGCCGGAGTAGTCGGTCTTCGTCCACAGGTTTCGGCCAGCGAGGCGCAACGACGCGTTGCTGGCGCCGGGGATGATGCCGGGCGGCAGCCGGTAGGTGATCCCGATGCTGCGCAGCCGGAAGAAGTCGGTGGACTCGATCCACGCGTCGTAGGTCGGCGGGATGGGGCCGCCGTCGAGCGCGCAGCGCGCGCGCATGAGCGCGGTCACGTCGCTGAGGTCGCCGGCCCTGGCCTTCCGCTGGATCTCGTAGCACGCGGGCCACGCGCCGCGGCGCGAGTTCTGGTAGCCGTTGCCGTTGACCATGTGGCCGCCGAGCTTGAACTCGCCGAGCGCGTCGATCGAGATGTCGCGGAACAGCGTGAGCGACGAGCCGAGCGAGATCGTCTTGGTCGGGTACGCGGAGCCGATGAACGTGTCGCGCACGATGATCGGGTCCGCGAACTCGTTCGGGTTGATGATCTTCTCGCCGAAGATCGCGGGAACGGGGTAGCCCTCGCGGATGTAGGTGCGGCCGAACGTCTGCACCGTGATGACCTCGCCATTGAGGTCCACGGCCTCGCTGTTGACGGTCGCATAGTCGATGCGGCCGCTCCACGCGAAGTTGGGCCGGCGGATCAGATCGACGTCCAGCCGCAGCTCGACCCCCGTGTTCTTGAGCTCGCCGACGTTCTCGAGCTGCGTGCTCAGGAATCCCTGCGAGGGCGGGAAGCGCACGGGGATCAGCGCATCGAACGTGCGCTGGTTGTAGTACGTGAAGTCGATGCCGACGCGGCCGCCGAACAGCCCCGCCTCGAAGCCGGCCTCGATCTCGCGGCTGCGCTCCGGGCCGAGCTTCGGGTTGCCGAGCTGGCCGGGCGTGAAGCCCGCCTGGCCGTCATCGCCGGCGATGGGGTCCCAGGTGCGGACGGCATCGAAGGCGCCGGGCGCGCGGCCGGACTCGCCGATGGCGGCGCGTACCTTCAGCGCCTCCCACCACTCGAAGGGCCAGAACTCGGCGTCCGAGACGACGTAGGAGGCCATGAGCTTCGGGTACGCCTGGAGGCCGAAGTCGCTGCCGAACGCGCTGTTGCCGTCCACGCGCAGCCCCGCGGTGACGAACAGCCGGTCCTTCCAGCCGACGGCCTCCTGGAGGAAGAAGCCGGCGTTGACGACGCGCTGCCGGTTGTCGCTGGAGACGCTGCGGCGCGCGGCGGACTCGAGCGTCGGCTTGCCGGGCCCGGCGAACTCCTCGGCGGTCATGGTGATGGTGCGGCTGTCGTCCGCGAAGAGCTGGCCGCCCCAGGAGAACGTGGAGGTGAGCGAGCCGCGGAACGTGTGGTCGAACGAGCCGACGTAGTCGATCGAGAACAGCGTCTGCCGCCAGTCGCGCACGGTCATGTCGCCCACCGGGAAGCGCGGGTAGCCGAACGGGCGGATGCTCTCGATCTCGGAGTTGTTGTAGTCGTAGCCGATGGACAGGCGGTTGGTGATCCGCTCGCCCAGCCGGTGCTGCACGGTGAATCCGGTGACGAAGTGGGTGCTGCGGCTGGTGTTGTCCGCGGTCAGCAGCGCGCCGTTGCCGACGCAGATGGCCTCCGGGTTCTTGCAGCCGGTGGCGCCGGTGAAGTTGCTGCCGAAGCCGCGCGTGACGTTCAGCATGAACGCGTCGCCGTTGTCGCCGGACGGCAGCCACTCGGTCTCGCGGCGGGTCAGCGAGGTGTTGAGCGAGACCTCGGTACCGGCGAACGGGCGGAACGAGAAGTTGCCGAGGAAGCCGCCGCCCTTCGAGCCGCCCGCGCCCTCGACCACGTTCTGCTCGTCCGAGAAGTTGCCGGACAGGTAGTACGTCACGTTCTCGAGCCCGCCGCTGACGGAGAGCGCGTAGCTCTGCACGGGCGCGTTGCGCAGCCAGCTCCCGCTGGCGGGGCAGGTCGGGTCTTCGAACACGCGGCCGTCGTAGCTGACGAGGCCGTCGCCGCGGCAGCGGTTGAGCCACATGCCGGTGGGGTCGCTCTTCGGCCCCACGTGACCGATGTTGTTGAACCCGGCGGTGACCTCCGCCGTCCAGCGCGGCGCGCCGGTCGCGCCCTTCTTGGTGAAGATCTGGATCACTCCGCTGGACGCCTCGGTGCCGTACAGCGTGGTGGCTGCGGCGCCCTTGATGACCTCGATGCGCTCGATGTCCGCGGCGTTGATGTCGTTGAGCGGGGAAGCGACCTGCCGCGCGGCCGGGTGCGTGGGCGTGTAGCCGCCGTAGATCCGCACCCCGTCCACGTACACGATCGGCTGGTTGCCCTGCGAGATGCTGTTGTTGCCGCGCAGCCGGATCGTTCCGCCCGCGCCCGGCTGGCCGGTGCTCTGGAGCACCTCGATGCCCGGGGCGGCGGCCATCAGGATGTCCTGCGTGTTGCGTGCGGGCCGCGCTTCGATCTCGCGCGACGTGATGCGGGCCAGGCTCGTGCCCATCTCCCGCGCCCGCGCCTCGCCCGTCGCCGTGACGACGATCTCGTCCAGCGCCACGGCCTCCGGCACCAGCTCGAAGTCGACCGCGGCCGTCGCGCCGCCGCCGACCGTCACGGTCCGCTCGATCGTCGCGTAGCCGATGGACTGCACGCGCACGGTCACGGTGCCCGGCGGCACGTTGCGCAGCACGTAGCGGCCATCGCGGTCGGTCAGCGCGCCGATGCCCGTTCCCGGGATGAAGACCTGCGCGCTCACCACCGGCTGGAGCGAGCGCGAGTCCATGACCCGCCCGTTGATCGTGGCCTGGACCGCGGCGCCGTTCACCGTCTCACCGGCTGCGGTGGCCTGCGCGGCCGGCAGCTCGGCTGTGCTGCCGGCGGTACGGAACGCGACCGGCGTGGCGGCGCCGTTCGCGCGCCGGGATGCACCGCGCGGCGCAGGCTCGATCACGACGTGCTCGCCGAGCACGACGTAGCGGAACGGCGTCGTCGCGAGCAGCCGATCCAGCACCTCGCCGACGGTGCGCGTGCGGCACGCGCAGCTCACCCGGCGGTCGCGGTCCATGAGACTCGGGCTGAACGCGATGGACACGCCGGACGTCTTCTCCAGCTCCAGCAGCGCCTGCGGCAGCGGCATGTCCTCGACATCCAGCCTGGCCGGCCAGTCGAGCACGGAGGCCGTGGCCTGCGCGGCAAGGCCGGAGCGCTCGGTCATGGCCAGGCTCTGGGCCACGCCGGCCGTGGCCGGTACGGCGAGGATCGCGAGCGATGCGGCCACGATGCAGTGGTTCCACATGATCATGAGCACCTCCGGGGCGTGGCGTTGACTCACGGCGCGACCGCCGGCGTATCGGCAGCCGCACCGGCGCGCATGAGAATGACCGCCGCGCCGTCTCGCTCCTCCCAGCGGGCGTCGACGACGCGGCAGATGACGTCCAGGACGTGATCCAGGCTCTGGTCGGTGAACGCGGCGGTGACGGTGCGGGTCGCGAGCGCGGCGTCGGCGACCCGGACCTCGACGCCGTAGCGGTGGCCGACCTCGCGCGCGACCTGGTCCAGCGGCGTGTCGCGGAAGACCAGCGAGCGGCCCATCCAGTCCAGCAGCTCGTGCACGTTGTCCACGCGCTGGACCTGCGGCTCCCCGCCTGCCGGCGCGATGCCGACCTCGCCTTGCGCGACCTCGACCGTGCGGCCTTCGCGCGAGACCGTCACCTTGCCTTCCACGACGACGATGCGCAGGTCGTCGCCGCGCGTGTCCACCTCGAAGCGCGTGCCCAGTACCGCGGCTTCGCCGGATGGCGTGCGAACGACGAAGCGCCGGCCGTAGCCCTTCGCGACCGCGAAGAAGGCGCGCCCCTCCAGGAACACCTCCGTTCCCTCGCGCGCGGGCCGCAGCTCCAGCCGGCTCTCCGGGCCGAGCCGCACGATGCTGCCCTCGTCCAGGTGGAACGTGACGCCTTCGGCGCGGCCGGTCGCGAACTCGCGCGCCGCGACGGCGGCGGGGCCTTCGTCGCGCCAGGGCCGGATCACGCCGAGCGCGACGACGACGACAGCGGCCGCGGCGAGGCTGGCGAGCGCCCGGGCGAGGCGGGCGCGTTCCGACCTGCGCGCGGCCGTGCGGCCGTAGCCGCTCACGATGTCCACGATCGCCTGGCCGGACGGCCGCTCGGCCACGGGCGCGTCCAGCGCGGCCTCGCCCAGCAGGGCCCACAGCCGCTCCTGCTCGCGGTAGCGCGCCTCGTTCTCGGGTGAGGCCTGGCGCCAGCGCAGCAGCGCGGCCTGCTCCGCCTCCGTGGCCTGACCCTGGAACGCGCGCAGGAGAAGGATCTCGATCGGGTCCATGGAGCACGCGTGTACGGGTGTATGGTGATCGCCGGCGCGCGCGGTGACGGCGCCGGCGCACACGGGTCCCCCCGGCGTAGGCGCGCACGGGTCGCGCTGCCGGCGCACGGTCGTCGTGCCGACGCTGCACGGGATCACGCCGGCCGGCGGCGGCACCGCAGGGCCGCCGCCACGGATGAGAACACCTGTCTCGGGTGGACTGACTAGTCGGCGGGGGGATCGGCGTCGAGCAGCGGCCGCAGCGCGTCGCGCAACGCGGCGAACGCCGCCCGGATGTGGTTCGCCACCGTGTTCGGCGAGATGCCCAGCACCTCGGCGATCTGCGCGTGCGAGAGGCCGTGGAAGCGGGCCAGCGTGACGATCTCGCGCTGGCGCGCAGGGAGGGCGGCGATCGCGCGGCGGACCCGCTCGCCGACCTCGCGGGTCTCGACGAGGCGCAACGGCGTAGCCGGAGCGACCGCGTTCTGCGCACGCTCTCTCGCCGCCCACAGCTCGCGCAGCCGCCGCGCGCGCCGCTCGTTCAGCGCGCGGTTGCGCGTGATGCGGTACAGGAACGAGCGGACCGAGCCGCGCGGCCGCCACGCGCTCCGCCGCGACCAGACCCGCACGAACACGTCCTGCACCACATCTTCGGCCGCGTCCATGCTGCCGACGATCTCGAGCGCGTACACGGTGAGCGGCCGCCAGTACAGCGCCAGCAGCGTGTCCAGCGCGGAGACGTCGTCGGCGCGCACGCGCTCCATGAGCTCCAGCTCGTCGACACGGCGGCCGATGGGACCGGCGCGTTTCGAGTGTGCGTGCTCGCGCATGGGGTTCGCCGCTGCATTGGGGCCGGCGCAACGCGCGTTCGCCCGCCGCGCGCCCGGCCGTGACGCCTGCGACCGGGCACGGCCGGGTCCGGAACAAATTGGACAGGGACGGCGATGCCGCAAGGCGGGGCCGCGGCCCCTCGCAGGCTGTTGCTGCGAGGGGCCGCGGCCGGCGCGGGCTCCGAACGCCGCTGCGCGCCCTACTCGACGCGCAGCGCGGTCACCGGATCCACGCGCGTGGCGCGGTTCGCGGGCAGCCAGATGGCGATCAGCGCGACGCCGGCGAGCAGCGCGGTCGCAGCGGCGAACGTGAGCGGGTCGTGCGGGCTGATGCCGAACAGCACGCTGCGCATCGCGCGGGTCAGCACGAGGGCGGCACCGAGGCCGATGCCGAGGCCGGCCGCGACGATGGCCATGCCCTGCCGCAGCACGAGCCGCACCACGTCGCCGCGCTGCGCGCCGATCGCGATCCGGATGCCGATCTCGTGCGTGCGCTGCCCCGTGGTGTAGCGCATGACGCCGTAGATGCCGAGCGCGGCGAGGATGACCGCGAGTGCGGCAAAGCCGGCGAGCGCGAGCATGGCGAGGCGACGGGGGCCCAGCGAGCGCTCGATGCGGCCCTCCATCGTCTGCACGTCGTACAGCGGGACGTTCGGGTCCAGGTCGGCGAGGACTGCGCGCAGGGCGTTCGTGATGCTGCCAATGGGCTGCGCGCTGCGCACCACGATGGCGTACGTCGCGTAGTAGGGCGTGTGGCCGAACGGGTAGTAGGCGACCGCCTTGGGCGCATCCGCGATCTCGTCGTGGTCCACGCGCTCGACGACGCCGATGATGGTCGCCGGCTGCATGCTGGTCCAGCCCGAGCCGATCTGCTTGCCGATCGGATCCTCGCCCGGGAAGAACTGCTCGGCGAACGTGCGGTCGATGATGGTCACGCGCGGAGTGCCTGGCCGCTCGCTGTCGTCGAACACACGGCCCGCAAGCACCCGGATGCCCATGGTGCGGAAGTAGTCGGCGCTGACGATGCGGGCCTCGGCGTGGCGGGGCGGATCTCCTTCCCGCGAGGGCCGGCCGATGATCTCGAACGGGCTGCTGTCGTTCATGTCGGTGAACGGCAGACCCCAGACGAGCGCGGCGTGATCGACGCCGGGCAGCGCGCGCACGCGCTCGAGCAGTGCGTCGAAGAAGGCGAGGCGGCGCTCGGGCGTGTCGTACACCAGCCCCGGAATCGAGACCCGCGCAGTGTGGACGTTGCGTGGGTCGAAGCCCGGATCCGCGGCGAGGAGTTGCGAGAGCGTGCGGACCATGAGGCCGGAGCCGAGCAGAAGCACCAGCGCGAGCGCGACCTGGAGCACGCTGCCTGCGCGGAGCAGCCGGTGGCGGCTGCGGCCGGCGGACGCGCCGCGCCCGACCTCGCGCAGCGCCGTCTGCGGGTCGACGCGCGCTGCGCGCAGCGCGGGCACGAAGCCGGAGGCGACGGCGGCGAGCAGCGCGGCGAGCGCCGTGAAGCCGAGGACGGCGCCGTCGAGCGGGATGTCGGTGAGGTTCATCTGCTGCGCGGGCTGCCAGCGCGCGACGAGCTCGAGCACGAGCGAGCCGAGCCAGAGCCCGACCGCACCGCCGAGCAGCGCGAGCAGGGCGCTCTCGGCCAGGAGCTGGCGCGCGATGCGGCCGTGGCCGGCGCCCAGCGCGGCGCGCACGGCCAGCTCCTTGCTGCGCGCGGCCGCGCGCACGAGCTGGAGGCTCGCGACGTTGGCCGCGGCGAGCAGCAGAACGAAGCCGACGGCGCCCAGCAGCACGAGCAGCACGGTGCGCAGCGGGCCGGCGAGGTGCTCGACGAACGGCGTCGACGTCAATGCCTTGAGCTCACCGCCGCCGTGGTACTCGTCGTTCCAGCGGCGCGCCTCTGCGGCGAGGTGCGTCGCGAGCTGTGCTTCGCCGACACCGGGCCGCGTGCGCACGACTGTGGTCATGATCAGCCTGCCGCGGTTCTGCCGCTCCTCCGGCGTCAGCGCGAGGGGCACCCAGATCTGAGCGCCGCGCGGGAAGCGCATCCCCGGCGGCATCACGCCCACCACCTCGTGAGGCACGCCGTTCAGCTCGAGCGTGCGGCCGACGAAGCCCGGGTCGCCGCCGGAGAGCTGCTGCCACAGCCCGTGGCTCACGACGGCGACGCGGTGCGTGCCATCGAGCGACTGCTCGGGCCGGTAGAAGCTGCCGAGCCGCGGCCGCACACCGAACACGCCCACGAAGTCGCCGAGCGTCGTCGCGACGCCGACGCGCTGCGGCTCGCCGTAGCCCGTCAGCGTGCGGTCGCCTTCCAAGAACCCGGTGACCGCCTCGAACACATCCTCACGCTCGGCGAGGTCCAGCACCTCTGCCGGTGCGAGGCGCGCGGCGTAGAGGTCGAGCGGCGGCAGGTCCTCTCGTACGACGTGCAGCCGGTCCAGCCCTGCGACGGGCAGCGGCCGCAGCAGAACGGCGTTGACCAGGCTGAAGATCGCCGTGTTCGCGCCGATGCCGATCGCCAGCGCGACGACGGCGAGGAGCGTGAAGCCGGGCGCCTTGCGCAGTGCGCGCGCGGCGTGGCGCAGGTCCTGGAGCAGGCGTTCCATCGTTTCCGTTCCTCCGGCCCGTTACGCATGGAGGGTGTGGGGCGCTGCTGGCACGCCGCAAGGTGCACTGCGTGTGCCGGGCGCGGTGCAAGGGCGTATCTTGTTGTGTGATCGTTAGTTGAGGGCTATTGGCAGCGGGGGTGCGGCGCCGGGCTGCTGTCCGGCCGTGGGACAGGGGGTCCCGGAGGCGGGGCGCGGCGAGGCCGGTGCAGTGGGCGTCGCCGCGGAGGCAGTGCCCACCCGGGGCGCACTGCCGACGCCTCCCGGGCGGAGCCCGCCGCGAAGGGGGCGAGGCTTATCTCCTGAATCGACAGATGGTTCAAGTTTGAACCATCCCGTGGAGGTTGCCACCACTAGCCGTGTCGAGGTGCGTCTCGCCGGGATACGGATGGTTCAATGTTGAACCATCCCCCGACGTGACGGCTGCTGGCGGCGGCGAGGTCCGCGTTCTCGGGGTGCCGATGGTTCAATCTTGAACCATGTTGCCGAGGGAACGGCCGCCGCCTGTGGCGCCCTTCCGAGGCGCCGTTGGTTCAATCTTGAACCATCCTGCTGCGGATGAATGTCGCGGCCAGGCGCAGCGGTTCGGCACCCGCGGCTGAGCCCCGGCACGCCGGCAAGTCACCGTCCCGCTGGCGAGACAAAGCCCGCGCCGTCCCGTCCCCTCGCCCCCGCCCTCGCCCTCGCCCTCGCCCTCGTTGTCACACCCCCACGTTAGGATGCCCTGCCTGCTTCAGGATGAAAACCGCTAAGGAAGGGAGCAACGCCCATGCTGGACCTCACGCTCGCCGCCGCGCAGCGGCACGACCTGCTGACCGTCTTTCCCCTCGTCGCCGTGGGCGAGCCGGAGCTGCCGTACACGCTCCTGGTGGACGCGCTGGCGGCAGGAACCGTCCGCATCACGGAGGTGGGCGCGGGCACCGTGCCGGCGCTGCTCGCATCGAACGCGGGCGACGTGGACGTGCTGGTGCTGGACGGCGAGCAGCTCGTGGGCGCGCGGCAGAACCGCATGACCAACCGGAGCATCCTGCTGCCCGCACGCAACGAGACGCGCATCCCGGTCTCGTGCATGGAGCAGGGGCGCTGGCACTTCGAGAGCGACGCGATGCGGCACGCGCCGCAGCACTCGCCCACCAAGGTGCGCAGGAAGGCGCGCGTGATCGAGGCGGAGTACGCGGCGACGGGGCTGGTCGCGCCGGCGTCGTCTCTGGCAGACGCGCAGTCCGCGGTGTGGGAGGAGATCGCGGAAATCCGTGATGCGCTCGGCGCGTACGCGCCCACGGGTGCGCTGAACGACGTCTACGAGTCGACGCGCGACGCGCTCGAGGCTGCAACGTCGTCGTTCCCGCTCGTGCCGGGGCAGGTCGGGCTGCTCGCGTTCGTGGGCGCGACGCCGCTGGGCATGGATGTGATCGGCGGCAGGGCACTGTACGCGCGCGTGCACGAGCGATTGCTCCGCGGCTACGTGCTGGACGCGCTGGACACGCGCGCACGCGCGCGGCGACGTGGCGTGACAGACCCGACGTCGACTCCGCCCGATGATGCCGACGCGCTCCGATTCCTCGCCCGCGTCCGCGCCGCGGACCGCGTCGAGGCGCCGACCGTCGGGCGGGGCGTCTACCGCGTGCTGAGCGGCGAGGTGATTGGTGCGGAATTGGAAGCGGACGGCGCGCCGGTGCACCTCTCCGCGTTCCCGGTCGACGAGCACTCGCGCCGCACGGGCACGACGGCCGGCCCGAGCGAGGCGCACCGGAACCCGCTCGCGCCGCCGAGCGTGCGGCGGCGTCGCCGCCTCGGGGAGTGATGCAGCGCGGCGGCGCGCGGAGACTTCCCGGCGCCGTCGCGAGCCCCGAGAACGTGGAGCCGGCCGGGTCATCCCCGGCCGGCTCTGCTTTCCGCGGCTGACGCGTGAGGTGGCGCCACGCGAGCTACTTCCCTTCGCGAGCGGCAGCCAGCGCACGGCCGATGTACTCACCCATCGCGCGCATGGACGCGGTGTCCATCCCGTGCACGGTGGTCTCCTGCTCGTACATCCGCTTCAGCGACGCCGCGATGCCCGGGTCGCCGCCGGTGAACTCCTCGATCAGCGCACGCCACCGCTGCGCCAGCGCCTGCACGCGCGGGTCCGACGGGTCGGTGCCCTTCTCCATCTCCGCGCGCACCTCCTCCATCAGCCGCGGCCACTCCGCTTCCACCTCGCGGATGCGCTCTTCGCCCAGCGCCTCGCGCCGCTTTGCGAGCTGCTCGAGCTGCTCGGGCGTGTAGTATTTCTCGAACATCGTCATCTCCTCGATCGATTGGATCAGTTCATCGGCGGAGACCTCCTCCGCCGCGCGCAGCCGCTCCGCGATCCGCTCGAGCCGGCGGCAAAGGAGCTGCTGCTGCCGGATCTGCTCGCGCAGCCGGGCGAGGTGCATCTCGATCACGCGCAGGTGCGAGGCGCCGTCGCCGCCGCGCCGGTCCAGCAGCTCACCGATCTGCTCCAGCGTGAGCCCGAGCTGCCGGAGCGAACGGATCTGCTGGAGCCGGGCGATGTCCCGCTGCCCGTACAGCCGGTAGCCGGCGCCGCTCCGTGCGGACGGCCGCAGCAGCCCGATCCGGTCATAATGGTGAAGCGTGCGGACGGTCAGCCCGGTCGCGCGCGCCAGCTCGCCGACCGTCCAGTGGTTGCGCTGCATTGAGCCCTCTGCCGTGCGCGTGGTTCGTGTGGCCACGTGTGAACGGTAAACCATGACGTAACGTCAGGGTCAAGCCCGGGCGATCAGCATCCGGATCCCGTCCGCCGCGGGGATCGGCGGGCGGGCGTGCGCCGGTCGCCGGGGCCGCCGGCGCTATGGCTCGCCGGCCGCTGTAAGGCCGGACGTGCGCTCGGCCCCGAGATGTTCTGCGCAGTTTCCGGGCGCAGGCGTGCTCGGTTCCCGCGCACTGGCGAGCGCGGTCCCGCCGGTGCCGGGCGTCCGCAACGTCCCGTTCGCGTGGCCGCGGGGTGCGAATGTGACGAAACGGTCGCATGGCGACCCCGTTCGTCACACTCACCGGTCCCGCCGCGCCGAGTGCGACGTTGTGGACGCGAGCGCGCGCGGCGCCGCACCCGTCTCCGCCGCCCCCCGGCCCGGCAATGGCAACGCCCGCGGCTTGTCGCGGGCGCCCGCCGGGTGGCAGGTTGGGGCGGCGGGTCGCGGCCGTGCCGGAAGGCCGCGGACGCGCGGGAAGGAGGTCCAGGCATGATGCTGGTGGGGAGGCGACCGGCGGAGTCGCGAGACGCGATGATCACGCCGGTGCCGCAGCGCGACGTGATGATGCCGGTACGACGTGGCACCACGGAGTCGCGGCGCCGGCGCGGCGCGTGGTTCGCACGACAGGTGGCGCGGTGAGTCCCATGCTATCCGCGATCGCGGGCCTCGTGCTGGGGGCGCTCGGTGTGGTGGCGGCGGGCGTGGTGCTGGCGCGGAGCAGCGACGTGATCGCGGCGCGGACGAACCTCGGCCGCGTGTGGGTCGGGTCGATCTTCCTCGCGGCGGCGACGTCGCTGCCGGAGCTGCTCACCGACATCTCGGCCGTGCGCATCGGCGCGGCCGACCTCGCCGCCGGCGACCTGTTCGGCAGCGGCATGGCGAACATGCTGATCCTGGCGGCGATCGCGTTGCGGCCGGGCGCGCACCTGTTCCGCCGCGCCGCGCTGGACCACACGCTGTCCGCGGCGCTCGCGATCGTGATGACCGGCATCGCCGCGATCGCGGTCCTGCTCGGGCCGCGGACCACGCTGCTCGGGTTGGGCCCCGGCACGCTTGTGCTGCTGGTGGTCTACCTGCTGGGCACGAGACTCCTGTTCCTGCACAGCGCCCTGCTGCAGGAAGCGGGCACCACGGTGGAGCTTGGCGCGGCGGCCGGAGCGGCGAAGGGTGGGGAGCGGCTGCCGTCGCTCGCCTGGGCGCTAGGTCGGTTCCTCGCGGCCACTGCCGTGATCATCGTCGCGGCGCCGCTCTTCGCGTCGTCGGCGGTGCGCATCGCGGAGATCACGGGCCTCGCGACGAGCTTCATCGGCACGCTGCTGGTGGGTGTCACGACGTCGCTACCCGAGCTGGTCACGGCGATCGCCGCGTTGCGCCTGGGCGCGATCGACCTCGCCGTCGGCAACCTGTTCGGCAGCAACGCGTTCAACATGGTGATCTTCGCGCCGCTGGATCTGGTCGCCGGGGGCGTGCCGCTGCTCGCCGCGGTGAGCGCGGTGCACGCGGTGACGGCGCTGATGGCGATCATGATGATGGCCGTGGCGCTCGGCGCGATGGTGTACCGCACGAAGGCGCCAGACGCGAACGTCGAAACGTTCGCTCTCCTGCTCGTGGCGATCTACGTGGTGGGGATGTATTTCGTGTATCGCGCGGGCGGCGCGTAGGCGGCGCCGGCGCAGTCGCGTCGTCGGCGAATCAGCTTCCGCCCCCGCCGCCTCACTCTTCTCTCAACGCGATCACCGCGTCCACCGCCGCCGCGCGTCGGGCCGGCAGCACACACGCCGCCGCCGCGACCACGAGCAGCACCGCCGCGGCCGCCGTGAACGTGGCTGGATCTGTCGGCTCGAGCCCGAAGAGCTGGCTCCGCACCAGGCGGGCGAGGCCCAGCGCCGCGAGCACGCCCACCACCAGCCCGGCTCCGGCGTGCAGCATTCCTTCGCGCAACACGTCGAAGAGCAGCCGCGGCCGGGCGGCGCCGAGCGCGACGCGGATCCCGATCTCGCGCGTCCGCCGGCCGACCACGTACGCCATCACGCCGAAGATCCCGATGGCCGCCAGCGTCAGCGCCGCGAGCGCGAAGACGCCGAGCAGCGACGACACGAACCGGCGCGGCGCGAGCTGATCGGCCAGAGCCTGATCGAGCGTGCGCACGGAAACGGGGAGGTTGGGGTCGATCTCATGTACGACTCGCGTGGCGGCGCGGGCCAGCGAACGCGGGTCGCCGGCCGTTCGGATGAGCAGCTCGATCCTGGACGGCGGATACTGCGCGAGCGCGTTGAAGACCGCCGGGAGCACCGGTGCGGCGAGCCCGGCTTGCCGTGCGCCCTCCACGACGCCGACGATCGTGAACCATTGCGAGCCCTCTCCCTGGTACAGCCACGTGAATCGCTGCCCGATCGGATCGAGGCCGGCCAGGAAACGGCGCGCGAACGTCTCGTTGACGACGGCGACGCGGACGCCGCCCGGGCGGTCCGTCTCGTCCAGCCCCCGGCCTGCGACGATCTCCAGCCCCATCGTCGAGAAGAAGCCCGGCGACACGGTCCTCCCGGCGACGGGGATCTTCGTGTCGGGCCCGAACTGATCGGGCCTGCTCTCGATCGTCGGCGTTCCCAACCTCGGGAGCTCGCCCAGGAACAGGCCGTCGATCGTCCCGACCGACTGCACGCCGGGCAACGCGGCCGCGGCGTCGAGGAGCTGCTGATGGAACGCGCGCCGCGCGTCGGCGTTCGGATACCGGTCGCGCGGCAAGTTCATGCTGACGCTCAGCACGCCGTCCGGATCGAAGCCCGGATCCACCGCGCGCAGGTTCAGGAAACTCCGCAAGAACAGGCCGGCCCCGACGAGCAGGACGAGGGCGAGCGCGAATTGCGCAGCGACAAACGCGCTCCTCACGCGCCCGAGCGCCGCAGTGGAAGCGCCGGGGCCGCCGCTGCGCAGATGGGTCGCGGGATCGGCGCGGCCCGCCTGGAGCGCGGGCACCAGACCGAACGCGAACGCCGCTGCGAATGCCACGGCGAGCGCGATGCCGAGGATCGTCCAGTCCGGACGCACCTCGTCGAGCCGCGGCAGTTCGGGCGGCCCGGCGGCAGCGAGCGTCGCGACGCCGACTGCGGCGAGCGCGGCGCCGACCAGCCCGCCCAGTCCCCCGAGCAAGGCGCTCTCGGCCAGGACCTGCCGGACGATCCTGCCCCGGCCCGCACCGATGGCGAGGCGCACGGCCAGCTCGCGGGCGCGTGCCGTGCCTCGCGCCAGCAGCAGGTTCGCGACGTTGACGACCACGATCAGCATCACCGCGGCGACCGCGCCGAGCAGCACGAGGAGCGGCGTACGCGCATCGCCCACGATGGTCTCCTGCAGCGGCTCGAGCCGGATGCCGGTGCCCTGGTTCGCCTCGGGGTAGGCCTCCGCGAGCCGCGCCGCGATCGCATCCATCTCCGCCTGGGCGGCCGAAAGCGTCACGCCGTCGGCGAGCCGCCCGATGACCGGGAACAGCAACCGGAACCGCGGATACTTCGTCAGCGGCTCGTCGGGCGGGAACGCCTGCGGCGTCCACAGCGCGGCATCTCGCGGGTAGCCGCTGCCCGGCCTCGTGACGCCCACGATCTCGTACTGTGCGCCGTCGAGCGTGATCGTCCGCCCCACGACAGACGAGTCGGCACCGAAGCGGCGCGCGAAGAGCTCGTGGCTGATCACGACGACGTTCGAGACCGTGCCCTCGACCTCGTCGTCACGAAACGGCCGGCCCAGGGCGAGCGGGTGCCCGATGAGCTCGAAGAAGCCGCGGGACACGGCCGCTCCCACGACCTCCTCCGGCTCGCCTCCACCCGTCAGCGTGTACCGCCTCGGCAAAGCCGTCGCCAGGGCGTCGAACGTCGTCGCGGCGTCGCGCCAGTCGATGAAGTTCGGCCACGAGGCCACATCCTTCTCCGCGCCCTGACGCGGGTCCTGCGTCCAGACGGTGACGAGCTCGTGCGAATCCGGATAGGGAAGCGGCGACAGCACCACCTGATCCACGACGCTGTAGACCGCCGTCGTAGCGCCGATGCCGAGCGCGATCGCGCCGACCGCCGCCACCGCGAAGCCGGGAGCGCGCAGCAGCCCGCGCACGGCGAGGCGCACGTCGCGGACGGCGTCCTCGATCCAGGCCGTGCCCCTGGCGGCGCGGACCTCCTCGCGCCAGCGGTCCAGGCCGCCCAACGCGATGAGCGCGCGCCTGCGAGCCTCCGCAGGGTCGACGCCCTGGCGCAGGTACTGCTCGGCCTCCATCTCGACGTGGAAGCGCAGCTCCTCGTCGATCTCGCGCTCGGACGCCCGCCACCTCAGCAGGCGCAGTAGCCGCAGCCAGAACCCTCTCATCTCGTCACCCCTTTCGGTTCCAGCGCGCCAGGCGCCGCCGCGAGCACGCGCTGCATCGCCTCCATGAAGCGCAGCCAGTCACGGTGCTCCACGCCGAGCCGACGCTGCCCCGCAGGCGTCAACGAGTAGATCTTCGCCCGCCGGTTGTTCTCGGAGCGCCCCCACCGCGCACGCACCAGCCCTCGGTACTCGAGGCGATGGAGCGCCGGATACAGCGAGCCCTGGTTGATCTGGAGGACGTTGTCGGAGAGCTCGCGGATGCGTTGCGAGATGCCCCAGCCGTGCATCGGCCCCAGCGACAGCGCGTGCAGGATGAGCAGGTCCAGCGTGCCCTGGAGCATGTCCGCGCGTTCGTCGTTCGACATCTCCCCTCATCCTTCGACAGGTCGGCTCGCCCATGATGCAACCCGACTTGTCGAAGGTCAAGAGGAACGTCGGTGCCCGGGCCGCAGGGCGTTCCGGGGCGGGTGCAGTTCTCGTCTGCTCTCGGCCGGGCCGCGGGCATAGCGCGCTCTGCGGGGCAGCGGATGGCTTAACGTTCAAACATCCCACGATTCCCGCGGCCTCGGAACGCGCCCCGCCGTGGCGGGCCGATCCTGACTGGCGTATAGTACCGAAGCCGACGACGTGTCTCCCGCGGCGCGGCGCACGATCGCCCCTCGCAACCAGCCGGACCCACGACGAGACTTCCCATGCCGACCCGATTCGCACGCGCGACGGCCGTCGCGACGGTTCTCCTGTTCGGTGCCGGTTCTTGCGCCGCCATCCGGGACTCGGGCATCGACGTCGACACGCTGACGGAGGCGCAGATCGAGAACCTCGCGGTACTCGGGCGCGTCTGGGGCTTCTTGAAGTACCACCACCCGCGCGTCGCGGCCGGAGAGCTGAACTGGGACGACGAGCTGTTCCGAGTGCTCCCTGCCGTGCTCGCCGCTGGCGGTGCGGAGGAGAGGAACCGGATCCTCTCGGCCTGGATCGATTCGCTCGGCGTGCCCACGACCTGCGACCCGTGTGCCGCGCCGCCGGACCCCCGGAGAGTGCACCTGTGGCCCTCGCTCGCGTGGCTGAGCGACACCGTGATGCTCGGCCCACGGCTGTCGCGGCAGCTGCTCGCGATCAACGAGAACCGTTTCGGCGGCGATGCGCAGTTCTACATCTCGCACTCGCCCAACGTGGGAGTCCCGAGCTTCGAGAACGAGGCGCCGTACGACCGCCTTCGGCCGCCCGACGTCGGCTTTCGCATCCTCGCCCTGTTCAGGTACTGGAACATCATCGAGTACTGGTTCCCCTATCGCGACCTGATCGACGACGACTGGCCCTCGGTCCTCCGCGAGTTCCTGCCGCGGATGGTGGCGGCCGACGACTGGGATGCGTACCGCCTCGAGCTGCTCGCGCTCATCGCGCGGATCCGCGATACGCACGCGGGCCTCGCGGGGGCGTACGACGTGCTGCCGCCGCGCGGCGCTTGCTTCTGGCCCGTCGATGTCCGTTTCGTCGAGGGCCGGGCAATGGTGGTGGCGCTACGCGACTCGGTCCCCGGCCTCGAGGTGGGCGACGTCGTGACCCGCATCGACGGCGCGGCGGTCGACTCGCTCGTCGCCGCATGGTCGCCGTACTACGCTGCCTCGAACGAAGCAGCGCTGCTCCACAACGTCGCGCGCATGCTGCCACGCGGGCCGTGCGGCACGAGCACCATGACGATCGAGCGGGCCGGGCAGATGCAGGACGTGGCCGTGCCGCGCTTCAGGTCCGCCGGCCGGCTCAACGCTCCGCACGATCGGCCCGGCGAGCCGTTCCAGCTCCTGTCGCCCGACGTCGCGTACCTCAAGCTGTCCGGCGTGAAAGTGGCCGACATCCCGAAGTACATCGCGCGCGCGGCGGGTACGCGCGGGATGATCATCGACATCCGCAACTACCCCGCGGAGTTCGTGGTCTTCGCGCTCGGCGGCCGGCTCGTCGACCGGCGAACGGAGTTTGCCCGGGCCACGAGGGGGATGCGGCGAACCCCGGTACGCTCACGTTCTCCGATCCGATCGCGCTGTTGCCGGTCGAGCCGAGGTACGAAGGTCAGGTCGCGATCCTCGTCGACGAGTCGTCGATGAGCCAGTCGGAGTACACGGCGATGGCGCTGCGCGCTGGGCCACGCGCGGTCGTCGTCGGGAGCACCACGGCAGGCGCCGACGGAAACGTCTCGATGATCCCGCTCCCCGGCGGCCTGGTGACGGCAATCAGCGGGGTCGGCGTGTTCTACGCGGACGGCACACCCACGCAGCGCGTCGGGATCGTCCCGGACATCGAGGTGAGGCCAACGATCGAGGGGATCCGCGCTGGCCGCGATGAGGTGCTCGAGGCCGCCTTGCGATACATCCTCGGCCCCGATGCCGACGAGGAGCAGATCCGGCGCATGGCGGCACGCCCGGGCGTGTCCTAGGACCTTTCAGGCAGCACCCCCGCCCTCGCCCTTGCCCAGGCCCTTCGAGGGAACCATCCGCCGCGACCGCTGGTTTAGGAACCGTCCGGCAGGCCATCGAACCCGTGAGCCACGGAGCACCGCCATGCTCATCAGGCGCCCCGACGACATCCCCTCCTCCGAGATCACGCCGGAGTCCGTCTACCTGAACCGGCGCCGTTTCATGAGTGCGTTCGCGGCCGGCGCGCTGGCGGGCGCGCTGGATCCCGAGCTGCTGGTCGGCGCGGAGCTGGCGCGGCCGCGCGCGCCGCGGCGGGAGGAGGACAAGCTCACGCCGTACGAGGCGGTGACGACGTACAACAACTTCTACGAGTTCGGCTTTCAGAAGGAGGACCCGCACCGCAACGCGCACACGCTGCGCACGCGACCGTGGTCCATCGCCATCGAAGGGCACGTCAAGAAGCCCGCGGTCTACGACCTCGAGGATTTCATCAAGCCGCACAAGCTCGAGGATCGCGTCTACCGGCTGCGCTGCGTCGAGGCGTGGTCCATGGTGATCCCATGGCGCGGCTTCCCGCTCGCGGACCTGATCCGGCGGGTGGAACCGACGTCGCAGGCGAAGTACGTGGAGTTCATCACGCTGCATGACCCGGAGCAGATGCCGATGCAGCGGCAGCCCGTGCTCGACTGGCCGTACAACGAAGGGCTGCGCATGGATGAGGCGATGCACCCGCTCACGCTGCTCGCCACCGGCCTCTACGGCAAGGACCTGCCCAACCAGAACGGCGCGCCGCTGCGGCTCGTGGTGCCGTGGAAGTACGGGTTCAAGAGCATCAAGTCCATCGTGAAGATCCGCTTCGTGGAGGAGCAGCCGCGCACGACGTGGATGAAGGCGGCGCCCCACGAGTACGGCTTCTACGCGAACGTGAACCCGAACGTGGATCACCCGCGCTGGAGCCAGAAGCGCGAGCGCCGCATCGGCGAGTTCCGCCGCCGCGAGACGCTCATGTTCAACGGCTACGCGGACCAGGTCGCGCACCTGTACGCGGGGATGGATCTGCGGAAGCACTTCTAGGCCCCCTCCCCCCGCCCTTTCCCGGGCCGGGGCGAGGGCACCCCGCAACCCTCGCCCTTCTGCCCGGGCGAGGGCGGGGGCGACACGCCCCGGTCCCCTGCCCTGAACGGCGGGCGAGGGCGGGGGAGGACGAGCGGTTCGGTATGCGAGGAGAGCGGGTGCAGCGGCGGCAGGGTGCTCGCGGCGGTGACGGCGCGTCAGAGGACAGCGTGGCCTCGGATGGTGGGGCGCTCGACGGGGCGGCAGCAGGAAGCATGGGGCCAGACCGTGGGGCTCCCGACAGCGGGGCAGCAAACCGCGCTGCGCCGGATGGTGTTGTTGCCGCGAGGGTTGATGACGCGCCAGACCGCGCGGGCGTGGCTCGTGCTGCACCGCGTGCGCGCCGCCGCGAGCTGCGCGTGCCGCCGGAGGTGCTGCGCCTCGTCGTCAAACCACTGGTCTGGCTTCTGTGCCTCGCGCCCGCCGCAATCCTCGCCTACGACGCGTACGCCGGCGGGCTCGGCGTCAACCCGATCGAGGAAGTCACGCACCGCACCGGGCGCTGGGCGCTGATCCTGCTGCTCGTCACGCTCGCGGTGACGCCGGTGAGGCGGCTGACCGGCTGGAACCAGGCCGTGCAGCTCCGCCGCACGCTCGGGCTGTTCGCCTTCACGTACGCCGCGCTCCACTTCCTCACGTACATCGTCCTCGACCAGTTCTTCGCGTTCGGCTACATCCTCGAGGACATCGCCGAACGGCCGTACATCACGGTGGGCTTCGCGGCGTTCCTGCTGCTCATCCCGCTCGCCGCCACGTCGACCACCCGCGCGATCCGCCGCCTCGGCCGCAACTGGGGCCGGCTCCACCGCCTGGTGTACGTCGCCGCGATCCTGGCCGTGCTGCACTTCCTGTGGCTGGTGAAGCCGCCGGCGATCGGCCGGCCGCTCCGGTACGGCGCCGTGCTCGCGCTGCTGCTCGGCCTGCGCGTCGTGTTCTGGCTGCGCAGGCGGTCGGTCGCCGCATCCAGCCATGGCCGTGCCCCGGCCCCGTAGCGAGATTTCCGCGTGAATGCCCCCAGCCCACCGGCTTGACGGGGTGCAGGGGCTTGCGCGCCTCCGCCTGGAGTAATACTCTTACCGGTAGAAGCATTACTCAGGCAGAGGCGGCACGATGAGGATCACTGCAAAGGGCCAGGTGACCATCCCGATGGAGATCCGCGAACGCCTCGGGCTGCTGCCCGGCACCGAGGTCGAGTTCGAGGCGGCCGAAGGCTACGCGATCCTGCGCAAGGCGCGGCATGGCGGTCGGCGGGGCCGCGCGATCGTCGACCACCTCACCGGCCGCGGCAGCGTCCGGATGAGCACGGACGAGATCCTGGCGCTCACTCGAGGCGAGGAATGAGCGGGACGCTGGTGGACAGCAACGTCCTGCTGGACCTGTTCACCCGCGACCCGGCGTGGTACGACTGGTCCGCGGCGGCGCTGGCGGAGGCGGCCGAGAGCTCGGTGCTCGTGATCAACCCCATCATCTACGCCGAGGTCTCGATCCGGTTCGAGCGAGTCGAGGAGCTCGAGGAGGCGCTGCCACCCACGATGTTCCGCCGCGACCCGCTCCCCTGGGAGGCCGGTTTCCTCGCCGGCAAGTGCTTTCTCGCCTACCGCCGCGCGGGCGGCAAGCGCCGCGCGCCGCTGCCCGACTTCTACATCGGCGCGCACGCGGCCGTCGCGGGCCTGCGCCTGCTGACGCGAGACGCGGCGCGCTACCGCACGTACTTCCCGCGATTGGACATCGTGGCGCCGCAATAGGGGAACAGGCGCCGCGGCATGAACGCGGACTCAACCTGACACTCGCAGCGGTGCAACTGGTTCAATCTTGAACCATCTCGCTCGGGAGAGCGGGCGGGTGAGGCGGCCGGCCGGCGGGGCATCGCGACCGCACCGCCGCGCCCCGCGTTCAGAACGCGTACGCGACGCCGAGGCCGACCAGCACGGCCTGGTGCTTGGTCTCCGGTACCTCCTCAGCGAGCCCGAACGTGCGCGTGTACCGCCCGTCGAGCACCAGCCTCAACCGCCGGAGCGGTACGGTCACGTCCGCGCCGCCGACGAGGCCTGTCATGGAGCCGGATGGACCTGAATAGGGCACGTACACCTGCACGATCGGGTTCTTGAGGTCCTCGCACGCCGTGGAGCTCGCCTGGTCGTTGCGCTTGTGGCGACAGCTCAGCAGGAACCAGAACGTCGGCCCCGCGAACACGCTGGCCTGAAGCGCAGACCCCCGTCGGGCGGTGAGTTTCGCAAAGACCGGCACCGTCAGGTAGTCGTAGCGGAGCGTGGCCCGGTACGGCGGCGGGTTGAGCCGGTCGGAAAAGTCATCGGCGTCGCCGCCCGTGCGCAGGAACGCCGCTTCCGCTTGCAGCGAGACAGGGCCGCACACCGGCTGGACGACGAACAACGCCGGTGATGCGGCACTCGTCGCGTTCCAACCCTCGTACGCCATGAGTCGTCGGGGCCGCGGCCGACCACGCTGTGCCGCTGTCCCGCGGAGGGATCGAGCGGCCCGTCACACACAGCGCCTCCGGTGCCGCTTCTGTAATGCTTCCCCCGATCGTCCTTCCGTCAAGCCACGACGCCCGTGACATCGCGCCCTCCACCCGGGCGAACGAACCGCATTTGCTCCTCGCCCCGGGCGCGGGCGCGGCACGGGCCCAGGCGAGCTCGTACCCGACCGCCAGTCACCACAATGGAAAGCATCCTTGACATTGCGATAAACATGCTTTACATCGTTCCCTCGATAGCGCGGCCGTGACCTCGCGGGGGAGACCACAATGACCGAAACGACCGCGTACCGGAACGCGAAGCGGCGCTACCTGGCGGAGTTCCTCGCCGCGATGGCGGCGTACACGCTGGCGATCTTCGCCAGCTCGCTGTGGCTCCGCGCACACCCTGCGTCCGGCTGGCGTGTGCCGGTGGCGCTGGTGCCCCTGGTTCCGATCGTGGCGGCGCTGTGGGCGTGGGTCCGCATGTTCCGCCGCATGGACGAGCTGTACCGGCGCATCCAGCTCGAGGCGCTGGCGCTCGCGTTCGGCGGCACCGCGCTGCTCGTCATCGCGTACGGGTTCCTGGAGGTCGCGGGCTTCCCGCGGCTGACCGTGTGGTGGGTGTGGGCGGTGATGGCGACGCTGTGGTTCGTGGGACTCATGGTGGCGAGGCTGCGGTACCGATGAGGAGGCCGTCGTGCACCTCGCCGTGCGATGAGCGCCCGGCCACACGAAAACCGCAATTTCGATGAGGAACCGGCTGAGGGTGCTGCGGGCCGAGCGGAACTGGTCGCAGCTCGATCTGGCGGAGCGGCTCGGCGTCTCGCGGCAGACGGTGAACGCGCTGGAGAACGGACGCTACGACCCGAGCCTACCGCTCGCGTTCAGGATCGCGCGGCTCTTCGGGTTGCGGATCGAGGATGTCTTCCTCTACGACGGGGAGGGTGCCGATGAGGCGCAGAGCGTGTGATTGGATCTATGGCCCGGTCGCCGCCGGGCTGCTCGTGGTGCTGGCGGCCCCGTCGCCGCGTAGACCCGCGCAGGACCCGGTCTTCGCCATCCGCGATGTGCGGGCGTTCGACGGCGAGCGCGTGCACGAGCGCGCGACCGTGGTGGTGCGCGATGGCCGCGTCGCCGCCATCGGCGCCGACGCGGCGATCCCGTTGAACGCGGCGGTGATCGACGGCGCAGGCCGCACGCTGCTCCCCGCGTTCCTCGACGCGCACTCCCACACCTTCATGGCCGAGCCGCTCGAGGCGGCGCTGGTGTTCGGCGTGGGGACGCAGCTCGACATGTTCACGGCGCCGCAGCTTGCGGCCGCCTGGCGCGCGGACCAGGCCGCGACCGGCGCCCCTCGCCGGGCGGACATCTTCTCCGCCGGCTCCGTCGTGACGGCGCCGGGCGGGCACGGCACGCAGTTCGGCCTGCCCATCCCCACACTCACCGCGCCCGAGTCGGCGCAGGCGTTCGTGGACGCGCGCGTCGCGGAGGGCTCGGACTGGATCAAGATCATCGTCGACGACGGCTCGGCCTACAGCGTCTCGTTCCCGACGATCTCCGAGGCGGTGCTGCGCGCGGCGGTGGAGGCGGCACACGCGCGCGGGAAGCTGGCGGTGGTGCATGTCGGACGACTTGCGGATGCGCGCGCGGCGGTGCGGGCCGGCGCGGACGGGCTGGTGCACCTGTGGGTGGACAGCGTGCCGGACGACGCGTTCGTGCGCGAGCTCGCAGCGCGCGGCACGTTCGTGGTCCCGACGATGACGGTGCTCGAGTCCGTGACGGGGACGCCGAGCGGCGCGCCGCTGATCGCGGACGGGCGCGTGGCGCCCTACCTCGGGCCGGAGGCGCGCGCGTCGCTCGAGCGCGCGTTCCCCATGCGGCCCGGAGCGCCGGCGAACTTCGCCGCGGTACGCGCGTCGCTCGCGAAGCTGCACGCGGCGGGCGTGCGGATCCTGGCGGGGACGGACGCGCCGAATCCGGGGACGACCCACGGCGCGAGCCTGCATCGTGAGCTGGAGCTGCTGGTGCAGGGAGGGCTGAGTCCGCTCGAAGCGCTGCGCGCGGCGACGTCGTCCACCGCAGACGCGTTTCGGCTCGAGGCCCGCGGCCGGATCGCGCCGGGCGCGCGCGCGGACCTCGTCCTGGTGACGGGCAACCCGCTGGAGGACATCACGGCGACGCGCGCGATCGAGCGCGTGTGGAAGGCGGGCCGGCCGGTGGACCGCGAGGCCTACCGGCAGCGGGTGGCGGAGGCGCTCGCGGCCTCCGAAGCGAAGGCCGCCGCGCCCGCGGCGCTCGCGGGCGGCCGCGCGCTGGTCAGCGGCTTCGACGACGGCGGCCTCGGCACCGCCTTCGGCACGCGCTGGGTCGAGACGACGGACGCGATGATGGGGGGCAAGTCCACGGCGCGGCTCGAGGTGGTGGAGGGCGGCGCCGCGGGCACGGCGCGAGCGCTCCGCGTCACGGGCGAAATCGCGCCGGGTCTGCCGTACGCCTGGGCCGGCGCCATGTTCTTCCCGGCCTCGCCGCCCATGACGCCGGCCGACCTCTCGGCGGCGAAGGGGCTGACCTTCCGCGCCAGAGGGGATGGCGCGACCTACCGCGTGCTCGTGTTCACCCGCCGCGGCGGCCAGGTGCCGGCGTCGGCGAGCTTCACGGCCGGCCCGGAGTGGCAGGAGCACACGTTCCCGTGGTCCACGTTCGGCGGGACCGACGGGTCCGACGTAATGGGCGTCGCGATCGTGGGCGGCCCCACCCCCGGCGGGTTCGAACTGTTCGTCGACCAGGTAGAGGTGCGCTGACGCGACCCGCCCGTGCGCCGGGCGTTTGCCCGGCGCCGCGAGAGGGCCGCAGCCGGCGTGTCCCCATGCGCGACCGGAGGCGGTCCGGGGCCGAGGGAGGCCGGAGCCGACGTCGGCCCCCCTACCTCCACGCCAGCTTACGCCGCCGTCTGGAGCTTCTTTTCCGCCCTGCGCTCGGCGGCGGCCTCGCGCGCGAAGCGCGTACCCGTCCAGCGGTAGCCCATCCGGTGCAGCGTGCGGCGGAGCGCCCCGCCGCTGAGGCGCACCCCCAGCTCACGCTCGATCTGCTTCAGGAGCAGGCGGACGGTCCACTCTGGCGCGTCGTAGCCGTGGTCGGCGGGCCGCTCCTCGTCGAGCAGGCGGCGGAGCACCGCCCGGTCGGCTGCGGACAGGCGCGGCGGACGCCCCGGGCGCGGCCGGTCGGCGAGCCCCTCGGGCGCCGGGTGGCGGCGGTAGCTGTGGATCCAGTTGTACACGCTCTGGCGCGTTGTGCCCAGCGCGCGTGCCGTCTCCGATACGTTCCGGCCCTCGGCCAGCATCAGCAGGGCGCGAATGCGCTTCCAGTGATTCCGGTCCGTGGTCGCGGCCGCGGCTTCCATCAGCGCGTGCCGCTGCTTGAGGTCCAGCGAGAACTTCATGGGGTCCTGCCTTGTGTCGGTACTACTTGACCTAGGGCCTATACACCGCTGTAAGTAAATGGTGTCATGAAACTTGCAGCGTCGCCGTCCACCGACGGGGGAGCGGACCGGTTCGTCGCATCCCGGGACTGGCGCCGTCGTATCCCGGGACCAGCGGCGCCCGGCCAGGGCCTGTCAGGCCCCGCTTCGGGGCTGCCGGGCCGCGCGGCGGGCCTGGGGGCCGGGGCCCCGGGACTGGCCCAGCCGCAATCGAGAGGACCGGCTGGCGGCATCTCGGACCGCCGGGCCGCGTCTCGGGTCACTCGGCAGGATATTTCGGTGGGGCCCAGGCCCCGGACCGGCGGGCGGACGCCCTCGGGAACCGCTGTTGACTTGTCCCTCAGGCGCCAAGGGCGTTATCCTGCACCCCGTCCCACACACCCCGCATGAAGAAGGAGTGGCGCATGATGACGCCGTCGATCTCGCGGCGCGGCCGCGGCGGCCGTTTGACCCTGGGGCTGGCTCTGCTGGTGTGGTCGGGGATCGCGGCCTCCGCTGCCCACGCGCAGGACCGGCCTGGCCACAACCGTGAGACGCGGAACGCGGAGCGGTCCATCGGCCTGGCGATGATCCAGGCGGATTCCGCGCAGCGCGAGCGGCATTACCGCGACGCGCTGGCCTCGGCGCTCAAGGCGGTGCAGGAGGATGCGCGCAACGCCACGGGCTGGCTCATGGCAGGCCGTGCCTACGCGGGGCTGGGCGACTTCGCTGGCGCGGACTCGGCGTTCCGCCGCGCCGAGGAGCTGCATCCGCCGTACGCGGAGGAGCTGGTCGCGGACCGGGAGGCCGCGTGGGCGCAGGTGTACAATCTGGCCGCAGATGCCTATCAGCGTGGTGATCTCGCGGAGAGCATCGCGCTCTTCGAGCAGGCGGACCGGCTGTCGCGCAGGTGGCCGTACGCGCTGGTGATTCTCGGCTGGCTGTACACCCAGCAAGGGGACAACGAGCGGGCGCTGAACGCTTACCGGGCCGCGCTCGAGATCTTCGCCGGCGGCGTACCCGAGAACGCGGGCGAGGAGCAAGCGGCGGAGTGGCGGACGCGCCACGCCGAGGCCGTGCAGGAGGCCGGGCGCCTGCTGATCGCGGCCGGCCAGACCGCTGAGGCGGAGGCCGTCTACCGCAAGTTCCTCGAGATCTCCCCTGGTCACGTCGCGGCGATGATCGGCCTCGCCCAGGTGGTGGGCGGCGAGGAGGCGGACCGGCTGTACGCGGAGCTGGTCGGGCAGGAAGGGCTATCCGAGGAGCAGCTCTTCCAGATCGGCGCCGGCCTGTACGAGGCCGGGCGCTACGATGGCGCCGCCGAGGCTTTCCGCAAGGCGGTCGCGCTCAACCCCTTCTCCCGGGATGCGCACTTCAACCTCGCCCAGTCGCTCTACCAGCGCGCGCGGGAGCTCCAGCCCGCAGAGGGCACCGCGCCGCCGCCCGAGCTCCGCGGCGTGCTCGAGGAAATGATCCGCGCGTCGGAGCAGACGCGCGCCGTCGACCCGAACAACCGGGACCTCTTCCGCATGCTCGCGTACTCGTACCGCGGGCTGAGCAACATGGCCACGGACCAGGCCGAGAAGGCGCAGTGGGAGGGCGAGGTCGCGAAGGTCGTGCAGGCGTACGAGGCGGTTACCTTCGAGATCTACGACATTGCGTTCGCGCGCGAGGACGCCGGCATCCGGATGAGCGGCACGCTCGAGAACCTGAAGCTCGCGGAGGGCGCGACCGTCCGGCTGCGCGTGAGCGTGCTCGGGGACGGCGGCGCGGTCATCGGGAGCGACGACGTCGAGGTGCGCGCGCCGGCGCAGGGCGAGACCGTCTCGTTCAGCGCGGTGCTCGAGGTTCCCGGCATGATCCGCGGCTGGAAG
>Ga0207873_1001035_pt1 | contig 28279 bp, 25 predicted proteins | sample BGWIniCompost_FD_187373 | JGI IMG/M metagenome (GOLD analysis project Ga0207873, IMG submission 187373) | Cellulose adapted compost microbial communities from Newby Island Compost Facility, Milpitas, CA, USA - BGW Initial Compost (SPAdes)... ...
CCGGGCGGCGCGCCGAGATCGCCGATCGAAAGGAGGTAGACGAGCTCGGCGAGCAGGATCGCCGAGAGAATGCTCGGGCCGAGCCAGAGATCCGGCGACAGCCAGCGCCGTTCCTGCTCGATCGAGACGTCGCCAAGATTGAGCATCATCACGGCGAAGACGAACAGCACGATGATCGCGCCGGCGTAGACGATGATCTCGAGCATCGCCGCGAACGGTGCGCCGAGGATGAAGAAGACGCCGGCGACCGCGAGCAGCGACACGACGAGGTAGAGGAGCGCGTGCATCGCGTTGACGCGCGTGATCGTCAGGATCGTCGCTGCGATCGCGATCGCGCCGAAGATGTAGAAGGCCGTCGTCATGCGCTGCAACCTTCGTGATGGGCGCGTGCGCCGCGAAGCGACGCCGCTGCGCCAGGCGTGTCCGTGCCATATCTCCCTTTGCCGGAGCGTGCGCGGCAGGGACGCCGCGCACGCAGCCTCCAGGGACGGACTTGCGGCGGTCCGGCAAAGGGAGATATGGCGCGGACACGCCGGAATCTCGCGACGCACGCTCCGGCAAAGAGAGATGCGGCACGGGCTCGCAGAGCTCTTACTCGCTGCGGAAAGGCTCGATGTCGCACACGCCGAGCGCTCATGGCATCAGCCCCCGCACGTCGACCGGCGGCGCTTCGTTCTCGGCCTCGCCCTTGTCCTTGCCGCCGATCGCGCGCCCGGCGACGCGATAGAAGCTGTAGCCCGGATACTTGCCCGTGCCGCTGATCAGGAGATGCTCCTTCTCGTAGACCATGTTGCGGCGGTCGTACTCGCTCATCTCGAAATCCGGCGTGAGCTGGATCGCGTACGTGGGGCAAGCCTCCTCGCAGAGCCCGCAGTAGATGCAGCGCGAGAAGTTGATGCGGAACCATTCGGGATACCAGCGGCCCGTCTCGTCCTCGGTCTTCTGCAGCGAGATGCAGTCGACCGGGCACGCGACCGCGCAGAGATAGCACGCGACGCAACGCTCGTTGCCGTCCGGGTCCCGCGTGAGCACGATCCGGCCGCGAAAACGCGGCGCGAGATAGGGCTTCTCCTCGGGATACTGGATCGTTTCTCGGCGGCGAAAGCCGTGCAGGAAGACCTCGGCCATCGAGCGGATCTGGCTCAATAGGACGGCGACCTGCGACCAGAGCCAGCTTTCGCTGCGCGTGCGCTCGCTCGTTTGCGCGCGCTTCGCGGCGGCGATGCTTCGTTCGTCGATCATGATCCGACCTCCGCCGGCGAGCGCGTCGCGACGACGATCGCGCCGGTGACGACGATGTTCAGGAGCGCGACGGGCAGCAGGAACTTCCACGCGTAGCCCATGAGCTGGTCGTAGCGCGGACGCGGGAGCGCGGCGCGCAGCAAGAGATACAGGCAGACGAAGAACGCCGTCTTCAGCAGGAACCAGACGATCGGCGGCAGGAAAGGCGGGCCGAGCCACCCGCCGAAGAAGAGCGTCACGATCATCGCCGACGAGAGCATCATCCCGAGATACTCGCCGAGGAAGAACAGCCCGAACTTCATGCCGGAGTATTCGGTGTGATAGCCCGCGACGAGCTCGTGCTCGGCCTCGGGGAGATCGAAAGGCAGTCGATGCGTCTCGGCGATCGCGGCGAGGAAGAACACGACGAGCCCGACGAACTGCGGCACGAAGAACCACATGCCGCGCTGCGCGTCGACGATGTCGGTGAGCCTGAAGGAGCCCGCGAGGATCACGACGCCGACGAGCGAAAGCAGCATGAAGACCTCGTAGCTGATCATCTGCGCCGCGGTGCGCAGGCTCCCGAGCAGCGAGTAGTTGTTGTTCGACGCCCACCCGGCGAACGTGACGCTGTACACCGATAGCCCCGTCATCGCGAAGAAGAAGAGCAACGCGACGTTGAGATCCGCGATCACGAGCCCCGGCGCGAGCGGCACGATCGCGAACCCGAGCAGCATCGTGACCGCGACGATCGCGGGCGCGATCACGAACACGGGCTTGTCGGCGAGCGGAGGTATCCAGTCCTCCTTCAAGAGGATCTTGATCACGTCCGCGAACGCTTGAAGGATGCCGAAAGGCCCCGCGCGATTCGGGCCGTAACGGTCCTGCCACCATGCGAGCAGCCGCCGCTCGACCCACGTCAGGAGCGCCGCGGCGGCGAGGAGCGCAAAGAGCAGCACGACGATGAAGAAGAGCATCGCGACGACGCTCATCGCGGGTCTCCCGCCGTTCCGCGTCCTCCGACTTTCGCCGTTTCCGCCGCGATGAACGGCATACCCGGCAAGCCGATCGGCACGCCGAGCGTGCCCGCGGCGAGGCCGGGAACGACGCGCACGGGAAGCGCGAGCGACGTCTCGCCGAGCTCGATCTCGGCCGTCATGCCGTCGACGATGCCGCGCGCATCGGCGTCCGCCGGTCCGAGCACGACGCACGGCTCGGGGATGCGCTCGGCGACGGGCGGCGACAGCGCCGCGAGCTCGTCGCTGCCGAACACATCGGCGAGCGGCACGACGCGAAGCGCATCGCCGGACGGGGGCAGGCTCGCACGCGCTTCGAAGTAAGCACGGCGTGCGTCGGCGCCGGGCTCGACGAGCCGCACGCCGGGGTTGCCGCCGCGCAGCGCTCGGCCGGTCTCGTCGAGGAACTTGTGCACCGACTGATTCGAGTTCCAGCCGGGCGCACGGAAGAACGGGATCAATGCCGGCGGCACGCGCGGCCCGTAATAGCCTTCCATCGAGAACGCGAGCGGCGTATCGGGATCCTCCGGCGGCTTCGGCTCGCGGATATCGACATTCGCGTGCATCGCCGTGCGCCCGCTGTAGCGTGCCGGCTCGCGGGCGATGCGCCGGTCGGCGATCCGAAAGCGTGCCCCGGGTGCCGCGTCGACGATCGGTGCGAGGCGGCGCGAGCTCGCAGCGCAATCGGCGATCACGTCGTCGAGCGAAGCCCAGCCGCATTCGATACCGCGTCGGCGCGCGAGCTCCGCGAGCCAGCGCCACGATTCGCGGATCTCGCCGTCGGGCACGTAGGCCTGGAAGAAGCGCTGCGCGCGGCCTTCGTTGTTGACGAGCGTGCCGTCCCCCTCGGCGAAGGCCGCGGCCGGCAGCACGAGATCGGCCGCACGCGCGGTCGCGTGCAGCGTGTGATCGACGACGATGAGATGCTCGACCCGCTCGCCGAAGCGCTCGAGCGCGGCCCGCGGCATGCGGCGCGCGAGATCGTTCTCGAGCACGATCGCCGCTCGGATCGGCTGACGCTCCGCGTGCTCCAGCGCGTCGTCGAGGCTCCGCGCGCCGAGGAGCTCGAGCCCCATCGAGTTGCATTCGGGCAGCGCGAGCGCGAGATCCGCCGGCCGGCCGAGCTTCGCGCCGAGCGCGAGCGCGACATTCGCCGCGGCCTCGAGCACGGCGACGCTGCGTATCGAGACGCCGGAGACGACGAGCGGGCGCGAGGCGCTCGCGAGGGCATCGGCGATGCGCGCGGCGAGCTCGGACACGTCGCGGGTGAGATCGTCGACGCCGGGTGCCCTCGCATCGATTCGCGCCGCGATCGCGAACCCAAGCCTCGCGATCTCGTCCGCGCTGCCGCGGAATATGCCCGCGGCGATCGCATCGAGCCGCGTCGGAACCGGCGTCGCGACGTAGAGCGGTGAGAGTTGGCCGTGTCCCGCGGTCCGGACCGGCTGATCGAGCCATGCCGGAATGCCTAGGCCGCTCGCGATCGCCTTCTGCCGGTTGCGCGTCGCTTGGCGCAGCGCGAGCGCCATGCGCGGCGCCGTGCTCGCCACGTCCTCGCCGAGCACGAGCATCGCATCGGCGTTCTCGACGTCGATGAGCGTCGGCGCACGCGTCGCGGTTTCCGTGCGAATCGCGTGGACGGCCTCGAGCGCCGCCGCGTCCGGGCCGCCGACGCCCATGTAGAACGCGTCGTCGCCGACGAGCCTCTTCAGCGCGAAGTTCGCTTCGAGCGATGCGCGCGGCGAGCCGATGCCGATGACGCGCCCGGCGAGCATCTCGGAGGCCGCGTGCAGCGCTTCGTCGACGCCGACCGCTTCGAGCTCGCGGTTGCCGGTGCGGAGGAGCGGAGCGCGGACCCGCGTCGGCGCGGTGACGAAGCCGTGGCCGTAGCGGCCGCGGTCGCAGATGAAATAGCCGTTCACGTCGCCGTTGAAGCGATTCACGACGCGCCGCAAGCGCCCGTAGCGTTCCTGCGCCGCGACGTTGCAGCCGTGGCCGCAATGCACGCAGATCGACGGCGCGCTCTGCAGATCCCACTTGCGGACGTAATGCTTCGAGAACGGCTTGTCGGTGAACACGCCCGTCGGGCAGACCTCGGCGAGATTGCCGCTCCATTCGCTTTCGAGGACGCCGTCCTCGTGACGGCCGAAGTAGACGTGATGGTGCGACGCGAAGGCGCGAAGATCGTCGCCGCCGGCATAGTCCTGATAGAACCGCACGCACCGATAGCACGCGATGCAGCGGTTCATCTCGTGGTTCAGGAACGGGCCGAGATATTGATTGCGGTGCGTGCGCTTCAGGCCCCGATAGCGGCGATAGTTGTGGCCCGTCATCACGGTCATGTCCTGCAGGTGGCATTCGCCGCCTTCCTCGCAGACCGGGCAGTCGTGCGGATGGTTGACCATCAGCCACTCGATGACGCGGGCGCGAAAGTCGCGCGCCTCGGGCTCGTCGAGGCCGATCCGGAGGCCCTCCGCCGCGGGCGTCATGCACGCCATCACGATGCGGCCTTCGGTGTCGCGCTCGTCGCGGTATTGCTTCACCGCGCATTGCCGGCACGCGCCGACCGAGCCCATCGCGGGATGCCAGCAGAAGTAGGGCAGGTTCAAGCCGAGCGACAGGCAGTGCTCGAGCAGGTTCTTCTCGGGCGCGGCCGGATACTCGCGGTTGTCGACGTAGATCGGCATCGCGCTTACGGTGCTCCTTCAGGGTCGCGGCTCGGCGCGGTGAGCGGGTATCGCGTGATCGAGCGCGGCGGTGGGGCGGAGCGGCGTGCACATGCCCCTTCGAGGAAGAGGCCATCGCACCACGCCGCGTCCCCCTGCGATGCCCTCGAACGCGCGACAAAGAAGCACCGCGATGAGCTACGGGAAACCGACAACCTCGAACGAAGCGGCAGCACAGTGATCGAACGAAGCGGCGGCAACGCGGTCATCGGTACGGACACCTCCGCTCCGCGATATGCCGCTCGAAGTCGTCGCGGAAGTAACGCAGCCCCGACTGCAGCGGCTCCATCGCGCCCGGCGCATGCGCGCAGAACGTGCGCCCCGGCCCGAGATGCCGAGTGTGCATCTCGAGCAGCGCGAGATCGCGCGGCCGCCCGTCGCCGGCATCGATCGCGGCGAGCAGATGCTCGACGTACGGCAGCCCGTCGCGGCACGGCGTGCACCAGCCGCACGATTCCTGCGCGAAGAAATGCTCGAGGTTGTGCAGCATCGCGACCGGGCACGTCTTGTCGTCGAGCACGATCATCGTGCCCGTGCCGAGCCGGCTGCCGACCTTCTGGATCGACTCGAAATCCATCGGCGTGTCGAGATGCTCCTCGACGAGAAAGTCCGTCGATGCGCCGCCGGGCAGGAGCGCGCGAAAGCGATAGCCGTCGCGCATCCCGCCGGCATGCTCCTCGAGCAGCTCGCGGATCGGCGTGCCCATCGGCAGCTCCCAGAGGCCGGGCCGCTTCACCTTGCCGCTCGCGCCGTAGAGCTTCGTGCCCGAGTCGGACGTGAGGCCGAGCGACCTGAACCATTCGGCGCCGTTATTGACGATGTGCGGAACGTTGCAAAGCGTCTCGACGTTGTTCACGACCGTCGGCTTGCCCCACAGCCCGACGAGCTGCGGGAACGGCGGCTTCGTGCGCGGGATCGCGCGGCGGCCCTCGAGCGCGCTGATCAGCGCGGTTTCCTCGCCGCAGATGTAGCGGCCGGCGCTCGTATGCAGGTGCAGCGAGAGGCTGATCTCGCTGCCGAGAATATGCTCGCCGAGGAAGCCGCGGTCGGTTGCTTCGGCGATCGCGCGTCGCAGCGTCTCGGCGGCGAGCCGGTACTCGTCGCGCAGGAAGACGTACGCGACGTTCGCGCCGATCGCGTACGCGGAGAGGATCATGCCTTCGATCAGCTGATGCGGATCGCCTTCGAGCAGCAGCCGATCCTTGAACGTGCCGGGCTCCATCTCGTCCGCGTTCGCGATCAGATAACGCGGGCGCGGCGCGTCGTCGCCGCGCGGCATGAAGCGCCACTTCTGGCCGGTCGGGAAACCGGCGCCGCCTCGGCCTCGGAGACCCGAGTCGATCACGAGCTCGAGCACGTCGTCGGGAGAAAGCTCGGAGAGGGCGCGTCGCACCGCACGATAACCGCCGGAGCGCTCGTAGCCTTCGATATCGAGCGGGGGCTCGCCGGGCCGAATGTTGGCGGTCAGCGGACGTTCCATCAGCCGTAGCGTTCCAGCGTCTCGTCGAGACGTTCCGGATCGAGATCGACATGCAAGTTTCCGTCCACGAGCATCGCCGGCGCGCGGTCGCAGCAGCCGAGGCAAGGGATCGGCAAGACGGTGAAGCGCCCTTCGGAATCCGTCTCGCCGACCCGTACGCCGAAGCGCTCGCGGATGCGCTCGGCGAGCGCGTCGGATCCCGCGAGCCAGCAGCTCACGCTGTCGCACAGATGCACGACGTGCCGTCCGACGGGCCGTCGGTAGATCAGGTTGTAGAACGTCGCGACCGCGTCGAGCTCGTCGACCGGCATCTCGAGGAGCTCCGCGATGTCGTGAAGCGCCTCGTCCGAGACCCAGCCGCGATGGCGCTGCACGATCTTCAGCGCGTCGATGCACGCCGCGCGCTTCCGCTCGTACTGCGAAAGCTCGTGCTCGATCTCCGCGGTCTCTTGCGGCGTGAGCATCACGTCGTCCTCGCGCGAGTCGAAGCCTTGCGGCGGCGCAACACGGTCATCGGTCGACGTCCGCCATCACGAAGTCGATGCTGCCCAGGATCGCGATGAGGTCGGCGATCATCAGCCCTCGCGAGATCAGCGGTAGCACTTGCAGATGGGGGAACGACGGCGTGCGGATCCGCAGCCGATACGGGATCGTGCCGCCGTCGCTGATCGCGTAGTACCCGTAGGCGCCCTTCGTGCCTTCGATGTTGAAATGACTCTCGCCGGGTGGCACGACCGGCCCCCAGCTGACGTTGATGAAATGATGGATCAGCGTCTCGATGTCGTGCAGCGTGCGATCCTTGATCGGCGGCGTCGCGAGCGGGTGACGCGACTTGTAGTCCCCGGGCGGCATGTTCTCGACGCACTGCTCGATGATGCGCAGGCTCTGGCGGATCTCCTCGGCGCGCACCGCGCAGCGGTCGAAGCAATCGCCGTTCTCGGCGAGCGGCACGTCGAACTCGAACTGCTCGTAGCCCGAGTACGGCCGCGTCTTGCGAAAGTCCCAGTCGAAGCCCGTCGCGCGCAGGTTCGGACCGGTCACGCCCCAGTCGATCGCCTCTTCGGTCGTCATCGTGCCGACGCCGACGGTGCGCGCGCGCAGGATGCGGTTCTCGAGCGCCATCCGCTCGTACTCGCGCAGCCTCGGCGGCATCCACTTCAGGAAATCGCGGACCATCCGGTCCCAGCCCTCGGGCAGATCGGCCGCGACGCCGCCGATCCGGAACCACGCCGGGTGCATGCGAAAGCCGCAGATCGCCTCGATGATCTCGAAGACGCGCTCGCGGTCCGTGAACATGTAGAAAACCGGCGAGAGCGCGCCGACGTCCTGCGTGAAGGTGCCGTAGAAGACGAGGTGGCTCGCGATGCGAAAGAGCTCGCAGAGCATGACGCGAATGACCTTCGCGCGGTCGGGAACCTCGATGCCGGCGAGCTGCTCGACCGCGAGCACGTACGGCAGGTTGTTCATCACGCCGCCGAGATAGTCGACGCGGTCGGTATACGGGAGATACGTGTGCCACGATTGGCGCTCGGCCATCTTCTCCTGCGCGCGGTGGTGCCAGCCGATATCCGGCACCGCGTCGACGATCTCCTCGCCGTCGAGCTGCAGAAGGATGCGGAACACGCCGTGCACGCTCGGATGGTTCGGGCCGAGATTGAGGAACAGAAAATCGCTCGACTCGGTGCTGCGCTTCATGCCCCACTCCTCAGGAACGAAGCGCAGCGCTTCCGTCTCGGCCTCGTAGCGGTCGTCCGGCAGCTCGAAACGCCCCATCTCGGTCGCGCGCGCCGGATGCTCCTTGCGCAGCGGATGGCCTTTCCACGTCGGCGGCATCAGGATGCGGCGCAGGTTCGGGTGGCCGTCGAAACGGATGCCGAACATGTCCCAGACCTCGCGCTCGTACCAGTTCGCGTTCGGCCAGATGTCGACGACGCTCGCGACGCTCGCCCCGTCCTCGAGCGGTACCTTGAGCCGCAGGTCCTCGTTGCGCGAGAAAGAGAGCAAGTGATAGACGAGCGTGAGCTCGGAGCTCGGCTGCCCGTCGCGGACGTGCCGGACGCGCTCGTCGATCGCGGTCAGGTCGTAGAGCATCTCGTACGGCTCGGCGAGCTCGTGCTTCAAGCAGAGCAGCACGTCGCGCACGCGTTCGGATGCGAGCCACAGCGTCGGAATGCCGTCCGCCGTCGGCTGCACGCGCGCGCCTTCGGGGAAGAGATCGGGCCCGAGGAGCTTCTCGAGACGTTCCGCGAGCTCGTTCGCGCGCTGCACTCCGCGCGTCTTCGGAAGGGCCGGGGCGGGGGCATCGGTCGGTACGGCCACGTCACGCTCCGGCGGAGCCCGTCATACCGAGTCCGGGCTGCGCAGCGATCGCACCGCGTTGCGCTCGGCGCGCTTCAGGTCGCGGAAGCTCGGCGCCGGTGCACGCTGCACGCCTTGCGGTCCGACGATCCAGCTGAGCGGCCGCTTCTCCGTGCCGACGGCTTGCTGCAGCAGCGTCAAGCCTTCGATCAGCGCATCGGGGCGCGGCGGGCAGCCGGGCACGTAGACGTCGACAGGCATGAAGCTGTCGACGCCTTGCACGACGCTGTACACGTCGAACATGCCGCCCGAGTTCGCGCAAGACCCCATCGAGATGACCCAGCGCGGCTCCATCATTTGCTCGTAGAGGCGGCGGATCACGGGCGCCATCTTTCGGAACACCGTCCCCGAGATCACGATCAGATCCGCCTCGCGCGGCGTCGCGCGGATGACCTCGGCGCCGAAGCGCGCGATATCGAACTTGCTCGTGAAGGCGGTCGCCATCTCGACGTAGCAGCACGAGAGCCCGAAGTTGAACGGCCAGATCGAGTATTTGCGCGACCACGCGGCGAGATCCTGCAGGCGCGTGAGAAACACGTTGCGGCGCATCGCCTCTTCGCGCACCGCGACGTTCTCGTCCGCAGTGGTCCGATCGTCCTCCCCCGCGGCGCCCGCTCGACTGAGCCACCAACGCATCAGACCGCCTCTGCGACGCGCCGCGACTCTCGCATGCGCCCCGGCGCGGCCGATCGAAGGGCGCGCGTTCGTCGCCGCGGTCCCCACTCGAGCGCGCCGACGCGCCACAGATACGCGAGCGCGGCGATCAGCACGACGATGAAGATCAGGATCTCGATGAACGGCGCCCATCCGCCGTCGCGGGCGATCACGGCCCACGTGACGATGTAGACGGCTTCGATATCGAAGATCACGAAGAGCACGGCGACCACGTAGAACTGCGCGTGGATGCGGAATCTCGCGCGGTGCACCGGGACGACGCCGGATTCGAACGGATCTCCGGTGGCGCGCTCGCTGTGGCGTTCGCCGAGCACGTGCGATACCGCGAGCACCGCCGCCACGAGCCCGACCGCGAGGGTCATGTAGACGGCTAAAGGCCAAAGGGCATCGAAAGGCATAACACCTCCGCCCGAGCCCGATGCAAGCTTGGTGCCGACCGCTGCAATGGCTCGTTCTCGCGGTGCCTGCCGTGATCGGGCGCGGCCGCGGGGAGAAGCGTCGACTTACCGTGTTTCGGGCGGGTTTTCGGCGGCCGATGAGCCGGTTCGCAAGCGCGCGACGATGTCGTCGATTCGCTCGATCTGCTCGAACAGCCGAGGTGCGACGCAGTGTCGCAGCACCGTCGCAATCTCGTCGTCTTGCTCGGCGCGCTGGTGGTTCAGCGCCGCGGCCGAGACCACGACTCCCGCGTAGGCGATCTGGAGGTGCTTACCGATGTGCTCGAGCCTCTCGATCTCGTCGCGCGAGACGTTCGCCATCGCACCCTCCTTGGTGCCGAAGTGCTGTATGGAAGAACAGTCTAGTGCCGAGACTGGCGGGTCCGAGCCGAAGAAAGCGAACGATTTCGCTCGAAATCGACGTTGACTGAAGGATTCGTTCGCGCCGAGTGCTACCGATTCTTCCGTCTCGGCCTGACGAGCGAAAGCCGCTGCACGATCATCTCCGGCGGCACGTCGAGCGCGTCGCAGAGCGCGAACAACGTGATCAGCGTCGGTTGGCGTTGGCCGCGCTCGAGCAGCGACACGAACGTCTGATCGAGGCCGCTGTCGAGAGCGAGTTGGGATTGGGAAAGCCCGCGTTCCTCCCGAAGTTCCTTGAGCAGCCGGCCGAACGCAGCGCGAAGCCAATCGGCGTCTTCCATGACCGCCAGCATGGCGATTGCGTTCGTCCCCTCCAAAGACTATAGTCTTGATCGAAACTTTCCGCGTGTCGAAGCGTCCTTTCACGGTTGCGGCACGGCGCTTCGGGATGAATCCGCGCAAGCGCGCGGAAGTCGACGGGCGGTACGGAAGCGGGTCCATGAGCCGATCGCGGGTCGAATCCTTCGCCGACAGCGACGAGCGACTGAGCGAAGATCTGATCGAGGGCTGTCAGAGGCTACGGCGATCTCGGCCTCACGCCGGTCGCGACGGCGTATCGGTCGGCCGCGCTCGCTGTTGGCTCACGAAGGATCATACCGACTCGGATTGGCCGTCGCTGCTCGCGGTCGAGCGGCACACGCATGCGTTGCTCGAGGCCGTGCACGAGCTCGCCAAGCTGCTCCGCCGGCTCCAACCGTCCCATCGCGGGCTCGGGAACGGCCGCCGTCGACTCTCCTGATCCGGCGTCTTCTTCACGGATGGCGCGCCCGGGGTAGACTCATCCGGTCCATACGGATCGGGGAGCTCAGTGGCACTGAAAAGACCGAAATGGCCGAGCGGACGTGTCGTCACGCTCGAGGTCACGTCGAAGGTTTTGGCCGACAACCCGCTCGGAGATCCGCACGTGCGCGAGCTCGACGTGTGGCTGCCGCCGGGCTACGACGAAGGCCGCGGCGCCGGGCGCGGCAGGCGCTTTCCCGTGCTGTTCGATCTCGTCGGCTTTACCGGATCCGGAAAGTCGCATACGGGCTGGAAGAATTTCGACGAGAACGTGCCGGAGCGCGCCGCACGGCTCATCGCCGAGCGCAAGATGGGGCCGTGCATCATCGTCTTTCCCGATTGCTTCACCGCGCTCGGCGGTAACCAGTACATCAACTCGGAGGGCGTCGGACGCTACGCCGATTATCTCACGCGCGAGCTGATACCGCTCGTCGACCGCGAGTTCCGCACGCTCGCCGACCGCGACCACCGCGGCGTTTTCGGCAAGTCGTCCGGCGGCTACGGCGCGCTGATCCACGGCATGCGCTACGCGCGCTACTGGGGAGCGATCGCGAGCCATTCGGGCGACGCCTATTTCGATTTCGTTTACCGTTGCGACTGGCCGCAGGCGCTCGACGAGCTCGCGAGATACCGCCCGAAGCCGAGACGGGAGGGACGCGTCGATCCGCTCCGCGATCTTGCGACGCCCGAGCCCGGCGTCGACGACGGCCGTATCCGACGCTTCCTCGAGCGCGTCTGGCGCAAGCCGAATCCGTCGGGCGCGGAGATCCATTGCCTGATGTCGATCGCGATGGCCGCGACGTACGATCCCGATCCGCGGCGGCCCGATCGCATCCGCGTGCCGTTCGACCTCGAGACCGGCGAGCTGATTCCGGAGCGATGGCGGCGGTGGCTGCGGCACGATCCGGTGAATCTCGTCGCACGGTACGCGAAAGAGCTCAAGACGCTCCGCGGCATCTTCATCGACTGCGGTTGGCGCGACCAGTACCGCATTCACTACGGCACGCGTCTGCTGTCGAAGCGCCTCGCGGAGCACGGCGTCCCGCACGTCTACGAGGAGTTCGACGGCACGCACTCCGGCATCGACCATCGCATGGATCGGAGCCTGCCGTTTCTGTATCGTGCGCTGAGCTGACGCGTGCGCTTCAGTCCTCGAAGGCCCGCGTGACGGGCAGCACGTCGATCGCGTCCGCATCGATCGGCAGCGGATAGCTCGCGATCTCGCGATCCTCCTCGAGCACGTCGCGCGGCTTCTCGTTCGGATACTCGATCGGGCTCGGCGCGCCGCTCGCGAGCGCCGCGCGGAGGCCCGCCGCGTCGCCGGTCACGATAGCGATCTTGAAGCGGCGGTCTTTCAGATGCCGCGCGAGCGCGTCGTTGACGTCGTCGAGCGTGACGCTCTCCATCATGCGTCGAAAGCGCTCGAGATGACCTTCGCCCTCGAGGCCGTAGAAGCGGTCGTCCATCGCGTAGCCGAGGCGCCTCGCCGTCGTCTCGGCGTAGTGCAGCACGTACTTCGAAAGGAACGCGCGGGTGAGCTCGAAGTCCTCGCGCCGCATGCCGTCCCGCACGAGCCGATCGAGCTCCCGCGCGGCCGCGCGCAGCGCGAAATGGGCTTGCTCGTTCGGCAGCGTGCGAATCCAGATCTCGAAGATCTGATGACGGCGCGGCACGTTAACCGGGGGCATCTGCCGGTCGCCGCCTTCCGGGAACGCCTCGATGTACGCGTAGTCGCCGTAATTGAGTCCGCGGATCTCGCGGATCACTTGGAACAGGCGGCCCGACGCCTGGCGATGCTCGCCGAGCCACGAGACCGCGAGCGCGAGCGCGTAGTAGTCCGCATCGCCGCGCCGCACGTCGATCGGAAAACCCAGGCTGATCGACGCGTCCGCGCCGGGCTTGTCGATCAGGAGCACCTCGTTGCGCGAGATCGGCCGCGGTTCGATCTTCGGCGGATCGCTCGAGCCCGCGGCGCGTTGCGGCAGCGCGTCTCTCGTCGCGGCGAGCCGCGCGCAGAGCGCTTCGTCGAAGCCGCCGCCGACGCCGATCCAGACGTTGTCGCGCGTGTAATGCGCGCGGTAGAACGCGCGCACGTCGTCGAGCGTGACGTTCTCGAGTCCCCGGACCGTGCCTTCCGGAGGATGCGCGTAACGCGTGCCCGCGAAGACGAACGCGTAGAGCGCCGCCTTCGCGAGCTCCTCGTCCTCCGCGTAACGCAGCGTGTTCTCGATGTCGTTGATCGCGTCGCTTTTCAGCCGCTCGAAGTCCCGTGCATCGAACGCGGGCTCGAGGTACGCGTCGATCAGAAGCGGCACGTATCGGTCGAGATTGTCGCGATGCGTGCGGCCGGTCAGCGTCGTGCGTTCCTTGTCGACGCGCACGCTGTAGTCCGACGCGAGCGGATACAGCTCTTCGAGGATCTGCTCGTAGGACCGCCGCTTCGTGCCGGCCTCGGCGAGCATCAGACCCGTGAGATAGGCGAGGCCTTCCTTCCCGGGCGGATCGTCCTGCGAGCCGACGCCGAACGAGATCGAGAACGAGACGGTCGGGTCGTCGGGCACCGGCACGCGAACGTCGACGTCGGCGGCGCGTCGGGCGAGATGGGCCGTCATGACCGTCCCCGCAGCACGCCGAGCGTGCGCCGCTCGTGAACGAGATAGGCTCGCGCCGCGGCTTGAACGTCATCCGGCGTCACGTGCTCGTACGCGGCATGTAGCGCCTCGAGCCCGTCCAGATCGCCGCCGATCGCGAGATAACGCGCGACGCGCTGCGCCGCGCGATCCGGCGTGTCGAAGCCCATCAGGAACGCGTATTTGAGACGCGATTTGAGCGCCGCGAGCTTCGCCTCGTCCGGCGGCGACGACCGGAAGCGTTCCGCCGTCTCGTCGAGCACGGCGATCACGTAGTCGACGCGCGCGGGGTCCTTGATGCGCGCGTAGACGTCGAAAAGTCCCGGATCGCGGTTCGCGGTCGCGCCGGCGTCGAGGAACTCGACGACCTGCTCGTCGAGCACGAGCCGCCGATACGTCTCGCTCGTCTCGCCGAACGCGAGATCCGCGAGCAGATCCGCGGCGACGCGCAGGCGGTTCGCCGGGTCGAACGCGTCGATCTTGTACGCCAGCCAAGCGATCGGCAGCGTGCGGCCGTCGTACTCGACGTCGAAACGCCGTTCGCCGCGCTGCGGGGGCTCGGCGGGGATCGGCGGCGGCTCGTAGCCGGGCGCCCAGCTCCCGTAGTGATGCTCGACGAGATCGAGCACGGCGGCGGGGTCGATCTCGCCCGCGACGAGCAGGATCGTGTTGTCCGGGCGGTAGTAGCGCGCGAAGAAGTCTCGCGAGTAGTCGTAGAGACCGGGCATCGCGGCGATATCCGCCTCGTAGCCCATCGTCGTGTGCCCGTACGGATGGGCGTCGAAGGCCGTCTCGACGATCGCCTCGTAGAGCGTGAAGAACGGGTCCATGCGGCTCTTGCGGTATTCGCCGTAGACCGCACCCGCCTCGGTCTCGAAATCGGCTCGCGAGTACGCGAGGTGCATGAAGCGATCGCTTTCGAGCTCGATCACCTTCGGCAGATCCTCGGCGGCGAGCGAGAGATGGTACGCCGTCAGATCGTCGGTCGTGTACGCGTTTGCGTCGGCGCCGATCTCGGTGAGAATGCGCTGGTAGGCGTCCGACGGAAAGCGGACGGTGCCGCGGAACATCATGTGCTCGAAGAAGTGCGCGAAGCCGGTCCGGCCGGGCTCGTACTCGTCTCTCGAGCCGGTGCGCACGAGCGTCCAGTACGCGACGAGCCCGTTTCCCGGCATCGGCATCCGCACGACTTTGAGGCCGTTGCGAAGGGAGTCGATGTGGGTTCGGTATGGAATGATGCCGTTCATCTCGTTTCCGGTGCGGGGCCGTACGGTGCGGCGCGCCGGGCGATTAAAGCACAAGGGCTGCACGTGCTCGACGCGGAGCGCCGCCTAGCGCGCGGCCTGCCTTGGAGCCCGCGACACGGTCACGAGGGAGTGCGATGGATGCCGAGCTGCCGTACTCGGGGTTGAGCCCCGAGCTCATCCTCGAGGCCGTCGGGCGCTTGGGCTTCGAGTGCGACGGCCGACTGCTCGCGCTCGCGAGCTACGAGAACCGCGTCTACCAGATCGGCGTCGACGATCGGTTCGTCGTCGCGAAATTCTATCGTCCGGGCCGCTGGTCCGACGACGCGATCCTCGAGGAGCATCGCTTCTCGCTGGAGCTTCGCGAGCGCGACATACCGGTCGTCCCGCCGCTCGTGATCGACGGGAAGACGCTGCACGAGCACGAAGGCTATCGCTTCGCGCTGTTCGAGCGCCGAGGCGGACGCTGGCCCGAGCTCGCAACGACCGAGGACCGCGTCTTCATGGGCCGGGTGCTCGGACGGATGCACGCGGTCGGCGCGCTCGAGCGCTTTCGCCACCGGCCGACGCTGTCGATCGAGACGCTCGGGCGAGCGTCCGTCGCGACGCTCGAGGCGAGCGGCTTCATCCCGGATCATCTCGTCGACAGCTATCGCAGCATCGCCGAGGACGTGCTCGACGCCGTGGAGCGGAAGTTCGACGCGGTGGGCGGTTACGACGTGCTGCGGATCCACGGCGACTGTCATCCCGGAAACGTGCTCTGGACCGACTCGGGGCCGCATTTCGTCGATCTCGACGATTGCATGAACGGACCGGCGGTGCAGGACTTGTGGCTGCTCTTGTCCGGCAGCCGCGACGAGATGAGCGTGCAGCTCAAGGATCTGCTCGAAGGGTACACGCAGTTCCGGGAGTTCGACTATCGCGAGCTCAATCTCGTCGAGGCGCTTCGCGCGCTCAGGATGATCCACTACGCCGCGTGGATCGCGCGCCGCTGGCGCGATCCCGCGTTCCCGCGAGCGTTTCCGTGGTTCGGCGAGCGCCGTTACTGGGAAGATCACGTGCTCGCGCTCCGCGAGCAGCGTGCGGAGCTCGATCAGCCGCCGCTGACGGTCTGGTAAGGCTGGGCTATCATCAGCGCCTTGCCGCGCCTAGCCGAATAGGGGCCGTGAGGATGGAACTCGTGAGAGTGAGCCGCGACGTCTACGGTCGCGAGGTGCTCGAAGGCATATCGTGGGACTTGCTGCCGGTATTCTTCTGGGCCGGTATCGCGTTCATTTGCGCGCATGCGCTCTACCGCTGGCTGCTCGCGCCGAGGCGCCGGTGACGCGAAGAGCGCCCGCCCAGGCAGCCTGACCATTCATCCCGGGACTCGATGACAGTGAACACGACGACCAACGCCGGAAGCCGCGACGCGACTCGCGGCCGGAGCGAAGCGCCGACCGGCACGCGGATCGTGCGGCATGCGCTGGTCGACCGCGTCTTCCACTGGGCGACCGCGGCGACCGTGCTGTTCCTGCTCGCGACGGCGTTGTTGCCGGTTCTCGGCGTGCAGTTCGGCTGGGTGACGCCGCACTGGATCGCGGGCCTCGTGCTGATCGCGCTGATCGTGTTCCACGTGCTGCGCGTGCCGTTTGCGCTCGATATGCGCTCGATGTGGATCGGCGGCGCGGATCTTCGCGATCTCGCGTCGATCGTGCGCTTCAATCTCAGGCTCAGCGACGCTCCGCCGCGAAAACCCGGCAAGTATTCCCTCGCGCAGAAGCTCATTCATCATCTGTTCGCCGTCGTGCTGCTGACTGCGGCCGTGACCGGCGGACTGATGATGGTGCGCATGGACACGCCGTGGTGGAAAAGGAATCCGTATTGGCTGTCCGACGCGACGTGGGGCGTCGTCTACGTGCTTCACGGTCTCGCGGCGCTGCTGCTCGTGACGATGATCATCGCGCACATCTACTTCGCGCTCCGTCCCGAGAAGCTGATGTTCACGCGCTCGATGATCCTCGGCTGGATCACGCGCGACGAATATGCGAAATCCCATGACCCGGAACGCTGGAAGGTGGAGCGATGAGCGCGGTGAACGCTGCAAGGGATGAGCTCGAACGGCGTATCGAGACCATCGAGGCGGGCTACGAGTTCATGCTCGCGTACGCCGCGCAAGGCCGGCCGACCGACAAGGGGCCCGGCGGGGGGGGCAAGGTCCGCGAGCGGCTCGAAGCGATGGCGAACGCGCTCGACGGGCTCGCCGACGTCGCGCGCACGGTCGCAGGCGCGGACCCGAGCGGCGCGGCCGAGGTGGCCGGTCCTTTCCTCGATGCGCTCGAGCGCGACGCGCTCGTCGCGCGCTCGATCGTCCGTTTGGTCTTGAGCCGCGCGGATATCAGCTCGCAGCTCATCGACAACCTGAACGCATCGATTCACGTGCGCGCGCTGCTCACGGATCTCTTCGTCGTCGACGAGGCGCTGAAAGGCGCATCGGAGGCGGAACGGAAGTAGAACGTTCGCGCTCGCGGCGCGGGTTGCGACGCTCTGCGCGGTTTGTATATCCTGCCAAGCCATTTCGGACGGCAGAAATTGGAAGGTCCAGGATGAACAGATCGCGCAGCAGGGTCGGGGCCGCAGCGGCAGCCATCGGTTTCGTGCTCGTTGCCGGCTGCGGTGGGGGGCAGCCCGCGGCCGACGATTCGCCCGAAGGGCGGGCTTTCCAGTACCGCCATGCGGTGATGACCGTCGTCGGGCAGAAGATGCTGACGCTCGGCGGGATCGCGCGCGGGGAGATTACCGCGGATGACGCCGCGTTCACGAAGGCCGCGAGCGATCTCGCGGTGATGGCCGGGATGACGACCGAGGCTTTCATGGCGCAAGGCATTCCGAGCGGAAGCCGCGCGTTGCCCGCGATCTGGGAGAGCTGGAGCGATTTCGAGCGGCGCGCGCAGGATTTCCAGCAAGCGGCCCAGGCCGTCGCGGAAGCCGCGCAGCGCGGCGGTCTCGAAGCGGCACGCGATCTCGTGCGCCCGCTGCAGCAAACCTGCGGCGGTTGTCATAGCACGTATCGCAAGCCCGAGGAGTGATGCCCGGCTCGCCGGCGCCGCGCGGCGCCGGCGAGCGATTCGCGCCTGCGCGCGTGTCGCGGCGATGCGCGCGCCTTCGGTCTACTGGACCGTTCCCCTGCGCTGAAAAAGCGAACGATCCGCCGAGTGCACGACCGTCTTGAAGCGCTCGGAGTCGCGCAGCACCTCGATCGGTACCGCCGTGCCGGCGCTGCCCAAGCCCCACACGCGTCGGAAGAAATCGCCGAGGCTCGCGACCGGCTCGCCGTCGACCGCGTGGATCACGTCCCCGGGCGCGAGGCCCGCGAGGTCGGCTGGGCAGTTGCGGTAGATGCCGATGATCATTAGCCGATCCTGCGAATCGTCGACGAGCATGCCGAGCCACGGTCGGGGCGGCTTGCGGCTGCGCCCGATCTCGCAGATGTCGTCGACGATCGGCATCAAGAGCTCGATCGGCACGAACATGTTGACCGTGAGCAACCTTCCGTCGACCTCGAAATTCTGGATCACGAGCGATCCCAGCCCGCAGAGGCGGCCCTTGGAGTCGAGCAGCGCCGCGCCGGACCAGTTGTCGTGAGGCGGCGCGGTGAAGATCGCTTCCTCGAGCAGATATTCCCAGCGGCCGGCGAACTCGCGTTTCGCGACGACCTCGGCGGCGACGCCCGGATCGTCGGCGTCGCTGCCGAGCACGAGCACGGGATCGCCGACGGATAACGTCTCGGCCGAGCCGATCTCGATCGTCCCGCCCGGCAACGGCAGCGTCGGCCTGACGAGCCCGAAGCCGCTGTCGAAGTCGTAGCCGAGCACGACGCCTGGAACCGTCGCGCCGTGGCGCGTCGTGAGCCACACGGATTCGGCTTCGTGGACGACGTAGCCGATCGTCGCGATCAGCCCGTCGTCGCGGATGCGTACGCCGTGGCCGAGGCGCTCGGTGCCGAGCAAGCCCGCGCTCATGGCGTCTTCCGGGATACGCGCTTTGATCGAGACGAGCGCGTCGACGATCGCCGTCGTATGGGAGGCGCTGTAGCTCATTCGGCAATGGTAGCTTCGGGGAGCGCGTCGAGCCATCGGCGCGCATGACGGTGGGTTACGTGGCGACACGCACGCATCTCGCGATACTTAAGAAAAAATGAGACGTTGCGATCGCCGTCCGCGGCCGAAGCGCGCGAGGGGCGTGTGGCATAATCCGATGATCGTCGCCCACCCCGAGCACGCGAAATCCACGGATGAAATACGTTCTCGCTGTCGTGCTTACGCTTGCGATCGCAGGCGGAGCTTGGTATCTCGCGACGCGCGACCGGGGCGGCGAGGCACCTGCGGGCGCCGTCGGCGGGTTCGGTGCGTTCGGAGGACAGGAAGTCCCGGTCGTCACCGTCGAGCCGGTGCGGCGCGAGCGCTTCAGCGAGACGATCGAGGCGATCGGCACGGCGCAGGCGAACGAATCGGTGACCTTGACCGCGAAGGTCACCGATACCGTGAGCGCCGTCCTGTTCGACGACGGCGATTACGTCGAGGCCGGACAGATCCTCGTGCAGCTCACGAATCGCGAGGACGAGGCGCTCCTCGCGGAGGCTCGAGCGAATCTCGAGGACGCGCGAGCGCAGCTGCGCCGCGTCGAAGAGCTGGCCGAGCAGGGGCTCGCGCCGCTTTCCGAGCTCGACGTCGCGCGCAACCGCGAAGCCGCGGCGAAGGCGAGGCTCGACAGCATCCTCGCGCGACTCGCGGACAGGCTGATTCGCGCGCCGTTCTCGGGCGTGCTCGGTTTCCGTCAGGTCTCGCCGGGAACGCTCGTGCAGCCGAATACGCCGATCACGACGCTCGACGACATCTCGACGATCAAGCTCGACTTCACGGTTCCCGAGACGTTCCTCGGCGACGTGCGTCCCGGCGCGACGGTGATCGCGCGGAGCGTGAGCTATCCCGGACGGGACTTCGAAGGCGTGGTGCGGACGGTGAGCTCGCGTGTCGATCCGGTCACGCGCGCGGTCGCCGTGCGCGCGCACATTCCGAACGACGACGGTGCGCTTCGCCCCGGCATGCTGCTGACGGTTCAGCTCGCGTCGCGCGAGCGCGTCACGCTGGTCGTGCCGGAAGGCGCGGTTTTCCAGATTCAGGATCGCGCGTACGTGTTCGCCGTCGACGGCGAGCGGATCGCGCGTCAGCGTCAGGTCCGGCTCGGCGCGCGCCGCTTCGGCATCGTCGAGATCCTCGACGGGCTCGACGAAGGAGAGCTCGTCGTGTCGGAGGGCATCGTCAAGCTTCGCGACGGCAGCCGCGTGCGTTTCTCGAGCGAATCGAAGGGCGTCGAGAACGCGGCCGACCCGTCACGCGCTGCGGACGCGCGGAGCTGAAGCGGAGCGGCCGCGCCGCGGAGGAAGACCGCGGATAGGCGAGCATCAGGAGCACGATCGATGTGGTTATCGGACATCTCGGTCAAGCGTCCGGTGTTTGCGACCGTCATCAGTCTGGTGCTGGTCGCGTTCGGCGTGCTCTCGTTCCGTGACCTCACCGTCCGCGAGCAGCCCGACGTCGTGCCTCCGGTCGTGCAGGTGCAGACGACATATCCGGGCGCGTCGGCCGAGGTCGTCGAAACGCGAATCACGCAGGTGCTCGAGGACGAGCTTTCGGGCATCGAGGGGGTGAAGTCGATCCGCTCGGCGAGCCGCGACGGCCAGTCGAGCGTGACGATCGAGTTCACGCTCGACCGCGATCTCGACGAGGCCGCGAACGACGTGCGTGACCGAGTCTCGCGCGTGCTGCGCCGTCTGCCCGAGGACGCCGATCCGCCGACGGTCGAGAAGGCCGATACCGATACTCAGCCCATCATGTGGCTCACGCTGTCGAGCGACACGATGGACATGATGGAGCTGACGGACTACATGGAGCGGTACGTGATCGACCGCTTCGCGACGATTCCCGGTGTCGCGCAGGTGCGTATTTTCGGCGCGGGCGGCCCGTCGATGCGGATCTGGCTCGACCGGCACGCGCTCGCGGCGAGAAACCTCACCGTCGTCGACGTCGAGAACGCGCTGCGGGCGGAGAACCTCGAGCTGCCCGCGGGTCGCGTCGAATCCGAGGCGTTGACCTTCCAGGTGCGCCTCGCGCGCAACTACCAGACCGCCGAGGATTTCCGTCGGCTCGTGATCTTCGAGGGCGAGGACGGGCATCTCGTGCGGCTCGGCGAGGTCGCCGACGTCGAGGTCGGCCCCCGCGAGACGAAGCGGCTGTTCCGCACGAATGGCGCGACGACGACGGGCTTCGGCATCGTCAAGCAGTCGACGGCGAACACCGTGGAGGTGCTCGACGCGGTCAAGGCCGAGGTCGTGCGCGTGAACGCGGATCTGCCGGAAGGCATGGAGCTCATCACGAGCGGCGACGATTCGATCTATATCCGCGCGGCGATCGCGTCGGTCTACGAGACGATCGTGATCACGACCGTCCTCGTGGGCTTCGTGATCTACGTCTTCCTCGGCAAGCTGCGGGCGGCGCTGATCCCGCTCGTCACGATTCCGGTCTGCCTGATCTCGTCGTTCACCGCGCTCGCGTTCTTCGGCTTCTCGATCAATCTCGTCACGCTGCTCGCTCTGGCGCTCTGCATCGGCCTCGTCGTCGACGATTCGATCGTCGTGCTCGAGAACGTGCACCGGCGCATCGAGGAAGGCGAGGCGCCGCTCCTCGCGTCGTTCAACGGCACGCGGCAGGTCTCGTTCGCGATCATCTCGTCGACCGCCGTGCTCGTGTCGGTTTTCGCGCCGGTCGCGTTCCTGAAGGACAATATCGGCCGCATCTTCGCCGAGCTCGCGGTGACGATGGCCGCGGCGCTCGTGTTCTCGCTGATTCTCGCGCTTTCGCTCGCGCCGATGATGTGCTCGAAGCTGCTCGGTCCGGCCACGCGCGAGGGGCGGCTGATGCACGCGCTCGACGCGGGCTTCGCGCGAATCTCTGCCGCATACCGCTCGTCGCTCGGCTTCGTTCTCAAAGCCCCCTGGACGGCCTTGGTCGTCGGCGCACTGATCGGAGTCGCCGCGTATTTTCTCGTCGAGAACGTGCCCCGCGAGTACGCGCCAGAGGAGGATCAGGGGCAGTTCAACGCGCAGCTCCAGGCGCCCGAGGGTGCGAGCTTCGAGCAAATGGTCGAGGCGGGCCTCAAGGCCGAGGCCTACATGGCGCCGTACTTCGAGAACGGCTTGATTCAGCGCGGCGTCGTCGCGGTCCCGGGCTGGGGTAATGCGGCCGGCATCGTGAACGTGACGCTCAGGCCCTGGGACGAGCGCACGGTCACGACCAACGAGCTGCTTCAGGAGCTCAACCGCGGCTGGTCCGACATCCCCGAGGTGCGAATCATCGCGTTCCCGCGCCGCAGCACCGGCGGTGGCGGCGGCGGCGGGCAGCCGGTGCAGATCGTCCTCGGCGGGCCGACCTACGAGGAGCTCGCGCGCTGGCGCGACATCATCATCGAGCACGCGTCGCGTAATCCCGGGTTGATCCGCATCGACTCGAACCTCAAGGAAACGCAGCCGCAGGTGCTCGTGCGCGTCGACGCCGACCGCGCCGCGAGCCTCGGCGTATCGCAGCGGGCGATCGGTCAGACGCTGCAGACGATGATGGCCGAGCGTGCCGTGACGACGTACGTCGTCGACGGCGAGGAGTACGACGTCGTGCTGCAGGCGAAGCCCGACCAGCGCGCGACGTATTCGGACCTCACGAACATCTTCGTGCGCTCGGAGCGCTCCGGCGAGCTCGTGCCGTTGTCGAACCTCGTGACGTTGGAGAACATCGCCGGGCCGAGCACGCTGAACCGCCACAACCGCCTGCGCTCGGTCACGATCAGCGCGAGTCTCGCTCCCGGATACACGCTCGGCGAGGCGCTCGAGTATCTCGAGGAGCTCGTGCGCTCGGAGCTGCCGCCGACGGCGCAGCTCGACTACATGGGCGAGTCGCTGGAGTTCAAGGAAGCTTCCGGCTCGCTGCTGTTCACGTTCGGCGTCGCGCTCTTCGTCGTGTTCCTCGTGCTCGCGGCCCAGTTCGAGAGCTTTGTGCATCCGATCGTGATCATGATCACCGTGCCGCTCGCGGTCGCGGGCGGCCTGTTCGGCCTGTGGGTCGCCGGCATGACGCTCAACATCTACAGCCAGATCGGCATCATCATGCTGGTCGGCATCGCGGCGAAGAACGGCGTGCTGATCGTAGAGTTCATCAATCAGCTGCGCGACCAGGGATACGAGTTCACCGAGGCCGTGATGGAAGCCGCGCGGATCCGCTTCCGTCCGGTCGTCATGACCGCGTTCTCGACGATCATGGGGGCGGTGCCGCTCATTCTCGCGACGGGGCCGGGAGCGGCGAGCCAGAATACTCTCGGCGTCGTGATCTTCGCCGGCGTCAGCGTCGCGACGCTGCTGACGCTATACGTCGTGCCGGCGTTCTATCATCTGCTCGCGCGGCGCACCGGGTCGCCGGGAGAGATCGCCGCGAAGCTCGAAGCCTTGATGAAGGCGCAGCCGACGGCGCGTTGAGCGACGGCCGGCGCGCCGAGGCCCCTGCCGAGAGCGCGGGGCTTTCGGCGTGGCTGTCAAGCTGGCGAAAATCGACTCGTGCGGTCACTCTATGCACGGGCTCGCGGCCGGCGTGATCGGCCGCGACGAGCAGCGAGCTTGGGGGGTGGATCATCGTGAAGATCTGCATACGGTACGGACGGGCGATCGCGGTGCTCATTGCGCTCGCCAGCCCGGCGGCCGCTCAGAAGCTGCCGGATATCGGGTTCGAGAGCGTCGGCCGAGCCTGGCCGCTCGCGGCGGATATCTACGATACCGAGCTCGTGGGCGCGGCCCAGACATTGTTCGGCCCGCCGTATCCCGGCGAGGATCGCAGGCGTTACGTCGGCTCCGCGCGCGACGGCGACGTGCCCGAAGGGATCGAGCCGTTGCCGATCGATCTGTTCACGACGAAGGACTTCTACAAGGATCGCGAGCTGTGGAGCGATCCCCGCTATTTCCGCTGCAACAGCTCGACGAGCATCGAGGAGCTATGGGGCGGGCCGTTCGGCGAGCCGCTGATCGGCGATGATCCTCCGAGGACGGCGCCGTGGGGGCAGTGCGACGAAGACTATCCACGCGAAGCGATCGTCAGCCCTTATCCGTTCAAGACCGCGGAGGAGCACTACAACGCTTTGCTCGAGGAGACGAAGCGGAGAGGCGGTCCGACGCAGCACACGTATGCGACGGTTCCCGGAGAATGGACCGGCGTCTACCGACACCCGGGTATCACGCCGGGCAACGAGAACTGGTATTGGCTGCGCCGCAGCCAGATCCCGACGATTCTCTCGTTGCTGACGGAGGAGTATCGGACGCGGATGGTTCAGGAGATGTATCACACGGCCGTGACGAACGCGCCGCACTGGCCATCCCAATATTGCTGGCCCGAGGGCTTCATGCGTCGGTGGGCTCCGCCCGCGACGTGGGAGCATTACATCATGGTGACGCCGCAGCTCGTGCAGATCCTCGCCGGCGTCGCGCGCAACTTCATCGTGAACATCCACGTCGGCCGCGAGTTCAAGAAAGACGGCAGCAGCGTGCCTTACTTGAGCGAGCCCGTGCCGCGCTGGTACGGCGAGACGATCGGCTTCTGGGACGAGGACACGCTGATCACCTGGACGTCGAACGTGCAGGGCTGGATGGCGCACGGCGCGTTCGAGCACTCGAATCAGATGCAGTCGGTCGAGATCTACACGCCGCTTCACGGCGACGACGGCGAGTTCATCGGCTTGAATCACGAGGCGATCCTCTACGACCCCGAGGCGCTCGTCGAGCCGATCCGAATCGTCCGCAACCTCTACAAGATCGCGGACATGCGCGACGGGCCGCCGTACGTGTTCATCGAGTGCGTGCCGACGATCTATCCGATCAAGGGGCGCGCGACGCCGGTCTCGCCGGGCCAGATCATCGAGTACGAGGTCCCCGACATGTACGGCCGGCCGTGGGCGCACTTCTGGGAGAAGTACCACGAGCAGGGCATGGAACGTCCCGAAGAAGAGGACATGTTCAGCTTCGAGTAGTCCGCGATTCGGGAAAGCCGTAACGTGTTCGAAGAGGATGCGCCGCCTGTCGAGGAGGCGGTGGTGACGTCCACCTCGGCGGGAATACGTTGGTGACCCCGGACGAAGGCACGGGGCAGCGAAGACGCCGTTCGCGGAGGGGACGGCGGCGCGGCCGGCGCAAGCGCAGCACCGAACCGCTCGCGCGGGCGCGCACGATCGCTCGAGAGAAGCTCGGGATCGCTCGGCTGCGACCGGAGCAGGAGCGCGCCCTCCGCGCGCTCCTCGACGGGCGCGATACGTTGGCCGTGCTGCCGACCGGCTACGGCAAGTCGCTGCTCTATCAGACGATGGCGTTGATGCTCGATCGTCCGACGATCGTCGTCTCGCCGCTGATCGCGTTGATGGCCGATCAGCAACGCGCGCTCGAGAAGCGGCGCCTGCCGGTGATCCGCCTCGACAGCAGCCTGCGCGCGGCGGAGCGCCGCGCCGCGCTCGAGCGGCTCGCGGCCGGCGGCCCGCTCGTCGTGCTGACGACGCCCGAGACGCTCGAATCCGCCGAGATCGGTCAACGCATCGCGGACGCGCGTCCCGCGCTCCTCACCGTCGACGAGGCGCACTGCATCTCGGAGTGGGGGCACGATTTCAGGCCCGCTTACTTACGTCTCGGACGGCAGCGCGAGAGGCTCGGCGACCCGCAAGTGCTCGCGCTGACGGCGACGGCGACGCCGCGCGTGCGCGAGGACATCGTCGCGCGGCTCAAGATGGACGATCCCGAGCTGGTCGTCGCGCCGCCGCATCGCGACAACCTGCGCTTCTCGGCGCACGTCGTCGACGGTCATGGAAAGCTCGCGGTCGCGGGGCGTCTGCTGCGCCGCTTGCAGCGTCCCGGCATCGTCTATTGCGCGACGACGGTCGAGGTGGATCGCGTGTTCCGCGCGCTCGAGCGCGCGCGCATCCCGGCCGACCACTATCACGGCAAGATGCGCAAGGCCGACCGCGAGGCCGCGCAGGAACGCTACATGCGTCCGACCAAGCGCAAGGTGATGGTCGCGACTAGCGCGTTCGGCATGGGCATCGACAAGCCGAATATCCGCTACGTGCTGCACTATCAGGCGCCGTCGTCGCTCGAGCAGTACGTGCAGGAGGCCGGGCGGGGCGGCCGCGACGGCCGCCCGTGCCACTGCGTGCTGCTCTTCGATCCGGCCGACGTCGACGTGCAGCGGCACCTGCTCGCGCAAGGCAGGCCGCGGCCGGATCAGCTACGCCGCGTCGCGAAGGCGCTCGCCGCATGGGGCGGCGAGCAGCGCACGGTGAAGGCCGCGGATCTCGCGAGCTCCGCCGACGTCCCCGTGAACGCGGCGCGGGCGCTTTGCGCGCGCCTCGAGGAGCTCGCGCTCGTCGAGCAAACGGCGGGCGAGGAGTGGCGGATCGCCGTCGAGCCCGAGGTCTTCGACGCGGGCGCCGAGGATCTCGCGCGCCGCCTCGAGATCGAGCGCTTGGCCGACGAGAGGCGGCTCGCGGTCGTGCGCGACTACGCCCAAACGCCGGAATGCCGCAGCGTCTTCTTGCGCCGCTACTTCGGCGAGGAGGATCCGCCGCCGTGCGGCATCTGCGACCGTTGCCGAGCGGCGGCGGCCGCTCAACGCACGACGCCCACGGAAAAGCGCGGCAGGCGCGGGCGGCGACGCGGCCGCCGCAGTAGGCAAGCGTCGGCGAACCCAGAGTCGTGAAGGATCAACGGCGGCGCGGCTTGCGGGCCTTTCGAGCGGCGAGCTCCTCGTCGGTGATACCGGCGCGGGCTTCCTCCGCCTGATCGAGACCGCCGCCGAGCCCCGCTTCCATCGGGCCGACGACGTTGTCGATCCCGTAGTCCTCGCTGATCTCCTCGTCGGGCTCGTTGCCGCTGACGAGCCACTCGGCCAGTCCGCCGGTATCGCTCGTCTCGTCCGCCTCGTCGTCCGCCTCGAGCTCGTAGTCGATGTCGGGCTCGCCGCTCGAGTCCGTCGTCTCGCTCTCGGGTCGCCGCCGTTTCGCCATCTCGAAGTCTCCGCTCGAAACACCGTGAGCGATGCAAGTCGCGTTCCACGCATTGACGCCGCTCTCCGCGGCGCAATAGCATCGCGCATTCGTCGCGGACCTTCGGCCTCACCCGCCCGGCGAGGGAACGCCGGGAGCGGAGGGAAAGCGTGCCTCATCTGATCATCGAGTACTCGGCGAATCTCGAGGAGACGCTCGATCTCGACGGCTTGATGGACGCGCTCCACGCCGCCGCGCTCGAGACCGGCGTATTCCCGATCGGCGGGCTCCGAGTCCGTGCGCATCGCGCCGAGCGTTACCGCATTGCAGACTGCGATCCGGCGAACGCGTTCGTGCACGTCACCGCGCTCGTCGGCCACGGCCGGCCGCTCGAGGTGCGCAAGCAGGCGGGAGAGCGGCTGTTCGCGACGCTCACGCAGTATCTCGAGCCGCTTTTCGCCTCGAGGCCGCTCGCGATCTCGTTCAACGTCCAGGAGTTCGATCCGCAGCTGAACTTCAAGAAGAACAATCTGCATCGATACGTCGAGCAGCGCCGCGCGGAACGCGCACCTTCCTGAGGCGGGCGTTGCGGCGGCTTCAGGCGAATCGGTCGTTTCCGGCCTCTTCATGAACGGTCAGCTCTTTCGTCGACGGTCAGATCGATGCCGGTGAGTCCCGACCAGTCCAACGCGCCCGCTCATTCGCCGGCCCTCGTTCCGTTTCTCGCCGCGCTGTCGGCACTCGGGCCGCTGTCGAACGACCTCTACGTGCCGTCGCTGCCGCTCGTGTCCGCCGCGCTCGACGCGGGCGGAGGGGCCGTGCAGCTCACGGTCAGCACGCTGCTGCTCGGCTTCTCGATCGGCGCGTTGATCTACGGTCCGCTGTCGGACCGTTACGGGCGAAAGCCGATTCTCTGCTTCGGCCTCGCCGTCTACGTCGTCGCGAGCATGCTCTCCGCCTTCGCCGGAAGCCTCGGTTTCCTGATCGCGATGCGCGCCATCCAGGGGCTCGGCGCGGCGGCGGCGATGGTGCTCTCGCGCGCGATCATTCTCGATCGGTGGCACGGCGCCGAGGCGTCGCGAGCGATCTCGTGGGTCGCGATGTTCACGTTCCTGATGCCCGTGATCGCACCGGTCGTCGGCGGCTACGTCGCGGCGTTCGGCGTGTGGCCGGCCGTGTTCTGGGTGCAGGCC
>Ga0207873_1001036_pt1 | contig 28274 bp, 23 predicted proteins | sample BGWIniCompost_FD_187373 | JGI IMG/M metagenome (GOLD analysis project Ga0207873, IMG submission 187373) | Cellulose adapted compost microbial communities from Newby Island Compost Facility, Milpitas, CA, USA - BGW Initial Compost (SPAdes)... ...
CGCAGGCCGCCAAACTCGCCGCCGAGATCACCGGCGCGCCGAGGAAGGCGCTGTATGGCGGGGAGTAGTTTTTCTGAAGTCAGGGCATTCCGCAGGCCGCTGTGAGAGAATCGCCGGCGGCGGAGTCGGTCGAGACAGTCGCGTCGCAGCAATGCGCCGAGGAAAGTCCGGGCTCCACAGAGCAGGGTGCCAGGTAACGCCTGGGCGGCGTGAGCCGACGGAAAGTGCAACAGAGAGCAGACCGCCGAACGGCCCGCAAGGGCGCGTGGCAAGGGTGAAAGGGTGCGGTAAGAGCGCACCGCCCGCGGGGCCAACGCCGCGGGGCACGGCAAACCCCACCCGGAGCAAGGCCGAATAGGGGTGCTATGGCATGGCTCGTGCCGCACCCGGGTTGGCTGCTGGAGGCCGGCGGCGACGCCGGCCCGAGAGGAATGACTGTCCACGACAGAACCCGGCTTAGTGACCGGCTCCGCCACCTCCCTCCCCTGATCTGACCCTTTGTTCCGACCCCGGGGTCAGAACAAAGGGTCAGAACAAGGGGTCAGACCCCCGACTCTGACCCCGGTTGGGGCTTGACTCGCGCAGTTGCCGTTCCCTGGCCCCCACGGGCCGGGCGGGCGGGTGTTTCCGGGGGGCCTGATGTGTCGGACCGCAGCCCAGGATCAAATCCCCGTGAAACAACGCTTACGAAACAGTTCTTAAACAAGACTCTCAAGTTTCGCGCAAGGTCTTGATCCACCTAGCGAAATCGACCCGAAAACTTCCTTGACAGCCCCCGGGGGCAAGTCTAGTGTGGGCATCCGAGGGAAATTCGGGCATTTCGTGGTTTTTGGTGGGCGAGGCCACTCAGGGCGATGTTCCAGGGCGAAACGGCAATCACGATCGACGACAAGGGCCGGCTGGCGATTCCGACCGCCTACCGGGAGCTCGTCGCGCGCGCCTGCGGCAACCGCCTGGTGGTCACCTACAACCCCTACGAGTCCGGCTGTCTCTGGCTGTACCCGGAAGCGGCCTGGGAAAAGGTCCGCGACCAGGTCAACGCCCTGCCCAACGCCAAGCGCGTGCACCGCAACCTGCAGCTGAAGCTGGTCGGCGCGGCCACCCTGGTCGAGCCCGACGGCAACGGCCGCGTGCTGATTCCGGCCAGCCACCGCAACGCGGCCGGCATCGAGAAGAAGGCGGTGCTGCTGGGCATGGGCGGCAAGTTCGAACTGTGGAGCGAGCAGGCGCACCTCGCGCAGATCCGTCAGACCATCCAGGAAGACGAGATCACCGAGGACATGCTCGAGCTCAGGCTGTGACGGGCGTGGCCGGGTCGCGCGACGCCGCGCCGCCCAGCCATCTCCCGGTGATGTGGGCGCAGGTCATGGATGGGCTGCGGGTGCGCAGGGATGGCAGGTATCTGGATGGCACGTTCGGCCGTGGCGGCCATGCGCGCGGCGTGCTCGACCGGCTGGGGCCGGAGGGACGGCTGTTGGTGATGGACAAGGACCCGGAAGCGATCGCCACCGCCCAGGCGCTGTTCGGCGCCGAGCCGCGGGTCGCCATCCGCCGCGGTTCCTTCGCTGAACTCGCCGACTGGGATGAAACCGCGCCCGGCCTGGACGGCGTGCTGCTCGACCTCGGCGTCTCCTCGCCGCAGCTGGACGTCGCCGACCGCGGCTTCAGCTTCGCCAAGGACGGTCCGCTGGACATGCGCATGGACCCGGAGAGCGGCGAAAGCGCCGCCGACTGGCTGGCCCGCGCCTCCGAACGCGAGATCGCCGACGTGCTCTGGCAGTACGGCGAGGAGCGGCAGAGCCGGCGCATCGCCCGCGCCATCGTCGGCCGCCGCGCCCAGGCGCCGATCACCCGCACCGCCGAACTGGCCGAGCTGATCGCCTCGGTGCTGGGCCGCGGTGACGGCCGCATCCACCCCGCCACGCGTGCCTTCCAGGCCATCCGCATCCACGTCAACCGCGAACTCGAGGACCTCGAGCGCGGCCTCGACGCCGCCCTGTCCCGCCTGCGCCCGGGCGGCCGGCTGGCGGTGATCAGCTTCCACTCGCTGGAAGACCGCATCGTCAAGCACTTCATCGCCCGGCATGCGCGCGCCCCGGCCGGCAACCGCCGGATGCCGGTGCAGCAGGCCTTCGTGCCCGACCTGCTGGAGATCGGCGGTGCCCAGCGCGCCAGCGAGGACGAGGTGGCGAGCAACCCGCGCGCCCGCAGCGCCGTGCTGCGCGTGGCCGAGAAGCTGGCGGAGGCGCGGCCATGAACCTGCGCATCCTGGCCACGGTCGTGCTGGTGGTGGCGGTGCTGGCCAGCGCCCTCGGCGTGGTCTGGGCCCGGCACCAGCACCGCCAGGCCTACATCGCCCTGAGCAGCCTGGAGCGCGAGCGCGACGAGCTGAACATCGAGTTCGGCCGCCTGCAGCTGGAGCAGGCCACCTGGTCGGAAGCCAACCGCATCGAGCAGGTGGCCGGCACCCGGCTGGGCATGCGCTTCCCCACCGATGACGACATCGTGGTGGTGCAGCCATGAAACTGCGCGCCCGCCCCTACAGCCCGAGGCAGCGCCTGATGGCAGTCGGCGCGGTGCTGGCCGTGTCCTGCGCCGTGCTGCTGGGCCGCGCCGCCTGGCTGCAGCTGGTCGAACAGGACTTCTACCAGCAGCAGGGCGATGCCCGCTTCCTGCGCGAGATCCCCATCCCGACCTCGCGCGGCATGATCACCGACCGCAACGGCGAGCCGCTGGCGATCTCCTCGCCGGTGGAATCGGTCTGGGCCAACCCGAAGGAACTGCTGCAGCATCCCGAGCGCCTGCCGGAGCTGGCCAAGGCCCTGGACATCCCGCGCGACACCCTCGAGCAGCGCATCGCCCAGCGCGCCGACAAGGAATTCGTCTACCTGCGCCGGCACATGAACCCGGACATCGCCGAGGCCGTGGTCGGCCTGGGCATCCCCGGCGTCTACTCGCAGCGCGAGTTCCGCCGCTTCTACCCGCACGGCGAGGTGATGGCGCACGTGCTGGGCTTCACCAACATCGACGACCAGGGCCAGGAAGGCCTGGAGCTGGCCTTCGACGACTGGCTGAGCGGCAAGCCGGGCAGCCAGCGCGTCATCCGCGACCGCCGCGGCCGCATCGTCGAGTACGTGGACCTGGTGCGCCCCGCCGAGCCGGGCCGCGACCTGACGCTGTCGATCGACCGCCGCCTGCAGTACCTGGCCTACCGCGAGCTCAAGACCGCCCTGGTCGAGCACGGCGCCAGCAGCGGCTCGGTGGTGGTGCTGGACGTGGCCACCGGCGAGATCCTCGCCATGGTCAACCTGCCCAGCTACAACCCCAATGCCCGCGAGGCCGGCAACAGCGAGGCCCGCCGCAACCGCGCCGTCACCGACGTGGTCGAGCCCGGTTCGGTGATGAAGACCTTCACCCTGGCGGCGGCGCTGGAGAGCGGCAAGTTCACCCCGGACACGCCGGTGCAGACCGCGCCCGGCTACATGCCGCTGCCCGGCGGCTACACCGTCAAGGATTTCCGCAACTACGGCGTGCTGACCGTCACCGGCGTGCTGACCAAGAGCTCGAACGTCGGCGCCACCCGCATCGCCGCCGAGCTCAGCAACGCCCACCAGTACGACATGTACCGGCGCTTCGGCCTCGGCCAGGTCACCGGCAGCGGCTTCCCCGGCGAGTCGGCCGGCGTGCTGCGCGGCCCGGAAACCTGGGGCCCGACCGAGAAGGCCACCATTTCCTATGGCTACGGCCTGTCGGTGACGCCGCTGCAGCTGGCCCGCGCCTATGCCGCGGTCGGCAACGGCGGCCGCCTGCACCAGCCCAGCTTCGTCAAGGGCGCCCGCGACGAGGGCGTGCAGGTGATCGATCCGGTCATCGCCCGGCAGCTGATGACGATGATGGAAACCGTCACCGGCCCCGACGGAACCGCCCGCCGCGCCGCCGTGCTCGGCTACCGGGTCGCCGGCAAGACCGGCACCTCGCGCAAGGCCAGCGGCGGCGGTTATGCCGCCAACCGCTACGCCGCCGTCTTCGTCGGTCTGGTGCCGGCCAGCCAGCCGCGCTTCGCCACTGCCGTGGTGATCCACGAGCCGCAGGGCATGGAATACGGCGGCGGCGCGGTGTCGGCGCCGGTCTTCCACCGGGTCATGGATGGCGCGCTGCGGCTGATGGACGTGCCGCCGGATGCCATCGAGCAGTGGTACGCCGCGCGCGCCGCCAAGGAGCGCCGCACCGCCGGCGTGGTCGCCGCGCAGCCGCGGGAGGCACTGGAATGAGCCGGGCCATGCCGCTCAGCCAGCTCCTCGCCGGCCAGCCGCCGCTGCCGGCGGGTTTCGATCCCTTGATCACCGGCCTGAGCGCGGACAGCCGCGATGTCGGTCCGGGCGGCGCCTTCGTCGCCCTGGCCGGCGCCCGCACGCACGGCCTGCGGCACGCGCCGGCCGGGGCCGCCGCCATCCTGTTCGAACCGCCGCTGCCGGCCGACCTGGCCGCGCCTGCCAATGCCATCGCCGTGCCCGGCCTGCGCGGCCGCCAGGGCGAGCTGGCCGATCGCTTCTACGACGCGCCCTCCAAGGCGATGGCGGTGACCGGCGTCACCGGCACCAATGGCAAGACCTCGACCGTGCAGCTGCTGGCGCAGGCGCTGAGCCTGTCCGGCGCCGTCGCCGGCAGCATCGGCACGCTCGGCGCCGGCCTGCACGGCCAGCTGGAGGCCGGCGAACGCACCACGCCCGACGTCATCACCGTGCACCGTCTGCTGGCGCGCATGCGCGACCAGGGCGCCAGCCATGTCGCCATGGAAGTGTCCTCGCACGCGCTCGACCAGGGCCGCGTCGATGCGGTGGCCTTCCGCATCGCCGTCTTCACCAACCTCACCCGCGACCACCTCGATTACCACGGCAGCATGGAGGCCTATGGCGAAGCCAAGGCCCGGCTGTTCGCCTGGCCCGGCCTGCAGGCGGTGGTGATCAACCTGGACGATCCCTTCGGCCTGCGCCTGCACCAGGGCGTATCCGCCGGCCTGCGCCGCATCGGCGTGAGCTCGCGCGGCGCCGCCGGCGCCAGCCTGCGCGCCGAGGACGTGCGCCTGCAGCCCGATGGCCTGCATTTCCGCCTGGTGGAGCAGGGCGAATCGCAGGCGGTGGTCTCGCACCTGCTCGGCCGCTTCAACGTCGACAACCTGCTGGCCGTGGCCGGCGTGCTGCGCGCCCTCGGCTGGCCGCTGGCCGAGGTGGCGGCGATGCTGCCGCGGCTGAGCCCGGTCGGCGGCCGCATGAGCCGCGTCGGCGGTGGCGCCGGCCAGCCGCTGGTGGTGGTCGACTACGCGCACACGCCCGATGCCCTGCAGCAGGCCCTGGCCAGCCTGCGCGAACACACCCGCGGCCACCTGACCTGCGTGTTCGGCTGTGGCGGCGAGCGCGACGCCGGCAAGCGGCCGCAGATGGCCGCCATTGCCGAGGCCGGCGCCGACCGCGTCATCGTCACCGACGACAACCCGCGCGGCGAGGACGGCGATGCCATCGTCGCCGCCATCCTCGCCGGCTTCACCCGTCCCGAGGCCGTGCGCGTGCAGCGCGACCGCGCCCGCGCCATCCGCGAGGCAGTGGCCGCGGCCGCGCCCGGCGACGTGGTGCTGGTGGCCGGCAAGGGCCACGAGGCCTACCAGGAAGTGGGCGGCCAGCGTTTCCCCTTCGACGATCTGCAGGTGGCCGCGGCCGCCCTGGAGGGCAGGGCATGAGGCCGCTGCCGCTCTCGCAGGTCGCCCGCTGGGTGGAAGGCCGCCAGCTTGGCGCCGATGTCGTGGTGACGTCGGTGTCCACCGATTCGCGCGCGCTGACGCCCGGCGCCCTGTTCGTCGCCCTTCGCGGCGAGCGCCATGACGGTCACGACCACGCTGCCCAGGCCGCCGAGCGCGGCGCCGCCGCCCTGCTGGTGCAGCGGGAAGTGGACGTGCCGCTGCCGCAGGTGCTCTGCGCCGATACCGAGGAAGCCCTGGGCGAGCTGGCCGCCGGCGTGCAGCAGGGCCGCCCGGCGGTGGTGGTGGCGCTGACCGGCAGCAATGGCAAGACCAGCGTGAAGACGCTGGCGCTGTCGATCCTGTCGCGGGCCGGCAAGGCCTACGCCAATCCCGGCAACCGCAACAACGAGATCGGCCTGCCGCTGGCGGTGCTGGACGCGCCCGAGGATGCCCGCTTCGCCATCTACGAGATGGGCGCCGGCAAGCCCGGCGACATCGCCTACCTGGCCTCGATCGTGCCGCCGCAGGTGGCGCTGGTGAACAACGTGATGCCGGCGCACCTGGAGCGCATGGGCAGCCTGCTGGGCGTGGCCGAGACCAAGGCCGCCGTCTACGAGGCCTTGCCCGACGATGGCGTGGCGGTGGTGAACGCCGACGACGCCTTCGCACCCTTCTTCATGCAGCGCATCGGCGGCCGCCGGGTGCTGCGCTTCGGCCTGGAGAACGACGCCGACCTGCGCGCCAGCGACATCCGCGCCGAGGGCGAGGCCATGCGCTTCCGCCTGCACAGCCCGGCCGGCGAGGCGGCGGTGCGCCTGCCCATGGCCGGCCGCCACCACGTGATGAACGCGCTGGCCGCGGCCGGTCTGGCCCTGGGCGCCGGCGCCGGCCTCGAGCACGTCGTCGCCGGCCTGGAAGCCGCCGAGCCGGTGCCCGGCCGGCAGGTGCCGCACCGGCTGCGCAACGGCGCCGTGCTGGTGGACGACAGCTACAACGCCAATCCCGGTTCCGTGGCCGCGGCGATCGACGCGTTGGCCGCCAGCGGTGGCCCGGCCTGGCTGGTGCTGGGCGACATGGCCGAGCTGGGCGAGGGCGCCCCGGCCATGCACGCCGACATCGGCGACCGCGCCCGCCGCGCCGGCCTGCAGGCGCTGTGGGCCACCGGCGAGCTGAGCGCCGAGGCGGTGCGCGCCTTCGGCGACGGCGCCCGGCATTTCCGTGATCGCGATTCCCTGGCCCAGGCGCTGGTGACCGCGCTGGCCTCGGCGCCGGCCGGGCTGCGCTGCCTGGTCAAGGGCTCGCGCTCGAGCGCGATGGACAAGGTGGTGGCCGCGGTGCTGGCCACCCATGGCGAAGGGGAACGCCACGATGTTGCTTGAACTGGCCCGCTGGCTGCACGAGATGGGGTGGATGCCGCCGCTGTTCGGCTACATCACCTTCCGCGGCATCCTGGGCGCGCTGACGGCGCTGCTGCTGTCGCTGTGGCTGGGTCCGGCGGTGATTGCCCGCCTGGCCCGGCTCAAGGGCGGCCAGCCGATCCGCAGCGACGGCCCGCAGACGCACTTCTCCAAGGCCGGCACGCCGACCATGGGCGGCTCGCTGATCCTGCTGACCATCACCCTGTCGACGCTGCTCTGGGCCGACCTGCGCAACCGCTACGTCTGGGTGCTGCTGGCGGTGATGCTGGCCTTCGGCGCCATCGGCTGGCTGGACGACTGGATCAAGATCGTCCGCCGCGACCCCAACGGCCTGAAGTCGCGGCACAAGTACGCGCTGCAGTCGCTGTTCGGCCTGGCGGCGGCGCTGTTCCTGTACTTCACCGCCGACACGCCGGATGCCACCACGCTGTTCCTGCCGCTGCTCAAGGACGTGGCGCTGCCGCTGGGCGTCGTCTTCGTGGTGGTGGCCTATTTCTGGATCGTCGGCTTCTCCAACGCGGTCAACCTGACCGACGGCCTGGACGGCCTGGCGATCATGCCGACGGTGCTGGTGGCCGGCGCCCTGGGCATCTTCGCCTACGCCTCGGGCAATGCCGTGTTCTCGTCCTACCTGGGCATCCCGGCGATCCCGGGTGCCGGCGAGATCACCATCTTCTGCGCCGCGATCGCCGGCGCCGGCCTCGGCTTCCTCTGGTTCAACACCTATCCGGCCATGGTGTTCATGGGCGACATCGGCGCCCTGGCCCTGGGTGCGGTGCTCGGCACCATCGCGGTGATCGTCCGCCAGGAGCTGATCCTGGTGGTCATGGGCGGCGTCTTCGTCATCGAGACGCTGTCGGTGATGATCCAGGTCGCCAGCTTCAAGCTCACCGGCCGGCGGGTGTTCCGCATGGCCCCCATCCACCACCACTTCGAGCTCAAGGGCTGGCCGGAGCCGCGCGTGATCGTGCGCTTCTGGATCATCTCCGTGATGCTCGTCCTGGTCGGCCTCGCCACGTTGAAGGTGCGCTGATGAGCAACCTCGCCGACCAGCGCGCACAGCAGGCCACCCGGCTGGAACAGATCAACGGCCGCTACGACCCTTGGCTGCTCGGCATGGCCCTGGTGCTGGCCGCCTTCGGCGTGGTCATGGTCGGCTCCAGCTCGGTGGCGATCGCCGAAGGCCTGGGCGTCGGTCCCTTCCACTTCCTGATCCGGCACGTGGCCTTCCTCCTGCTCGGCCTGGTCCTGGCCTGGGCGCTGATGCGCACCGAGCTCAAGCGCATCGAGCGCTACAGCCAGTGGCTGCTGCTGGGCTGCTTCCTGCTGCTGTTCCTGGTGTTCCTGCCGGGCATCGGCCACACCGTCAATGGCGCCCAGCGCTGGATCAACCTGGGCGTGTCCAAGTTCCAGGCGGTGGAGGCGGTGAAGCTGCTGCTGATCGTCTGGCTGGCCAGCTACCTGGTACGCCACCGCGACGAGATCGGCCATCGCTGGAAGGCGCTGCTCAAGCCGCTGGGCATGGCCGGCGGCATCGTCGCCTTCCTGCTGCTGCAGCCGGACTTCGGTTCGGCGGCGCTGATCCTGGCCATCACCGGCGGCATGGTCTGGCTGGGCGGCGCCCGCATCGCCCACCTCGGCCTGATGGGCGCGGTGGCCCTGCCGCTGCTGGCGATGGTGGCGGTGGCGGCGCCGTATCGCGTGGCGCGCCTGAAGTCCTTCCTCAATCCCTGGGAAGACCCGTTCAACGACGGCTTCCAGCTGACCCAGGCGCTGATCGCCATCGGCCGCGGCGAGTGGTTCGGCGTAGGCTTGGGCGCCAGCGTGCAGAAGCTGTTCTACCTGCCTGAGGCGCATACCGACTTCATCTTCTCGGTGGCGGCCGAGGAGCTCGGTTTCGTCGGCGCGGCGGGGCTGATCCTGCTGTTCGGCGCCTTCGCCTGGCGCACCTTCTCCATCGGCCTGCGGGCGGTGGAGCGGCGGCGGCACTTCGCCGGCTTCTGCGCCTTCGGCGTCGGCTTCTGGATCGGCCTGCAGGCCTTCGTCTCCATCGGCGTGAACCTCGGCATCCTGCCGACCAAGGGCCTGACGCTGCCGCTGATCTCCTCCGGCGGTTCCTCGGTGCTGATGACCTGCATGGCCATCGGCCTGCTGCTGCGGGTGAGCTACGAGCTCGACCGCGCCGAGCGCCAGGTCGCGCGCCTGCGCGGCGAGGGCGAGATCGAGGCGGAGGCCGAAGAGGAGCTGGAGGAGCCGCCGCTGCCGGCCTCGCGCCCGGTCGCGACGCCCGAGCCGGCGCCGGTGGCGGCGGTGGGCCCGCGCGGCTCGCGCCATCGTGTCGAACCGAAGTGGGGGACGGCCGGATGAACGCGCCCGTGCTGATCCTCGCCGGCGGAACCGGCGGCCACATCTTCCCGGGCCTGGCGGTGGCCGAGGCCCTGCGCGCCCGCGATGTGCCGGTGGTCTGGCTGGGCGCGCGCGGCGCCATGGAAACCCGGCTGGTGCCGGCGGCCGGCATCGCCCTGGAAACCATCGATGTCGCCGGCCTGCGCGGCAAGGGCATCGCCACCCTGGTCACCGCGCCGTTCCGCCTGCTGCGCGCGCTCTGGCAGGCGCTGCGGGTGCTGCGCCGGCTGCGGCCGCGGGCGGTGCTGAGCTTTGGCGGTTACGCCGCCGGCCCCGGCGGCCTCTGCGCCTGGCTGCTGCGCCGGCCGCTGCTGGTGCACGAGCAGAACCGCGCGCCCGGTTTCACCAACCGTGTGCTGGCGAAGCTGGCGCGGCGGGTGATGTGCGGCTTCCCGGGCAGCTTCCCGGGCCGCGTCACCGATGACGTCGGCAACCCGGTACGCCCGGCCATCGCCGCGCTGCCGGCGCCGGCGCAGCGCCTGGCCGGCCGCGACGGCGTCGCCCGACTGCTCGTGCTGGGTGGCAGCCAGGGCGCGGCCGCGCTCAACCGTGGCCTGCCCGAGGTCATTGCCCGCCTGCCCGAGGCGGCGCGCCCGCAGCTGCGGCACCAGTGCGGCGAGCGCCACGCCGAGGCTGCCCGCGCCGCCTATGCCGCCGCCGGCGTCGCCGCCAGCGTCGAACCCTTCATCGCCGACATGGCCGAGGCCTATGCCTGGGCCGACCTCGTCGTCTGCCGCGCCGGCGCGCTCACCCTGGCCGAGCTGTGCGCGGCCGGCGTCGGCGGCGTGCTGGTGCCCTTCCCGGCGGCGGTGGACGACCACCAGACCCGAAATGCCGAGTACCTGGCCGAGCGTGGCGCCGCGGTGATCGTGCCGGAAGGCGAGGGCTTTGCCGATCGCCTGCTGGCGGCGCTGCAGCCGCTGCTGGCCGATGCCGGCAAGCGCCTGGCCATGGCCGTCGCCGCCCGCGGCGCCGCCCGCCCCGACGCCGCCGAGCGCGTCGCCGATCTCGTCCTGCAGGAGGCCCGGGCATGATGCGTGGACCCCTGCAAACCTCCGGCGACCTGGCCCGCGCCTTCCCGCGCGTGCACTTCATCGGCATCGGTGGCGTCGGCATGAGCGGCATCGCCGAGGTGCTGGTGAACCAGGGCTACCAGGTCAGCGGTTCCGACCTGGGCGACAACGCCACCACCCGCCGCCTGGCCGGCATGGGCGCGGTCGTGCACCGCGGCCATGACGCCGCGCACGTGACCGGTGCCGACGTGGTCGTCGTTTCCAGCGCCATCCGCCCGGACAACCCGGAGCTGCGCGCCGCCCGCGAGCAGCGCATCCCGGTGGTGCCGCGGGCGGAGATGCTGGCCGAGCTGATGCGCTTCAAGCGTGGCATCGCCATCGCCGGCACCCACGGCAAGACCACCACCACCTCGCTGGTGGCCAGCGTGCTCAGCGAGGGCGGCCTGGATCCGACCTTCGTGATCGGCGGCCAGCTGCTCTCGGCCGGCGCCAATGCCCGCCTGGGCCAGGGCCAGTGGCTGGTGGCCGAGGCCGACGAGAGCGACGGCAGCTTCCTGCGCCTGACCCCGCTGGTGGCCGTGGTCACCAATATCGACGTCGATCACCTGGAGAACTACGGCGGCGACTTCGAGCGGGTGAAGCGGGCGTTCTCCGAATTCCTGCACCGGCTGCCCTTCTACGGCCTGGCGGTGCTGTGCGTGGACGATCCGGAAGTGGCCGAGCTGGCCGCCGACATGCCGCGGCACATGGTCACCTACGGCATCGAGCAGCCGGCCGACGTGCGCGCCACCGAGGTGCGCCAGGAAGGCCAGGCCATGCGCTTCACCCTGCACCTGCCGGATGAGCAGCCGCGGCCGGTGCGGCTGAACCTGCCGGGCCGGCACAACGTGCTCAACGCCCTGGCCGCCGCCGCCATCGGCTGGCAGCTGGGCGTGCCGGGCGAGGCCATCGGTGCGGCGCTGGAGAAGTTCCAGGGCATCGGCCGCCGCTTCAACCTCAAGGGCGAGCTCGACTTCGGCCGCGGCAAGGCCCTGCTGGTGGATGACTACGGCCACCATCCGCGCGAGCTGGAAGCGGTGTTCGCCGCCGCCCGCGGCGGCTGGCCGGATCGGCGCCTGGTGGTGGCCTTCCAGCCGCACCGCTACACCCGCACCCGCGATCTGCTCGACGACTTCGCCGCCGTGCTCTCCAGCGCCGACGCGGTGCTGCTGACCGACGTCTATCCGGCCGGCGAGCAGCCGATCGCCGGCGCCGACGCCAAGGCCCTGGCCCGCGCCATCCGCGCCCGCGGCCGCATCGACCCGGTGCTGGCCGGTCCCGCCCGCGAGCTGCCCTCGGTGCTGGCCGATGTGCTGGCCGACGGCGACCTGCTGCTGGTGATGGGTGCCGGCGACATCGGCGCCGTCGCCGCGGCGCTGGCCGAGCAGGGCATCAAGGGAGAACCGCAGGCATGAGGCCGGTCAATGTTCCGCCGCTGCGCGTCACCGATCCGAAGGCCTTCGGCCGGGTCGCCGTGCTGATGGGCGGCACCAGCGCCGAGCGCGAGGTCTCGCTGGATTCCGGCCGCAACGTGCTGGAGGCGCTGCGCTCGCGCGGCGTGGACGCGCACGCCGTGGACGGCATCCCGGCCCTGGTGCAGGCGCTGGCGGAGAAGCGCTTCGACCGCGTCTTCAACATCCTCCACGGCAACAAGGGTGGTGGCGAGGATGGTGTGCTGCAGGGCCTGTGCGAGGCCCTGGGCGTGCCGCTGACCGGGTCCGGCGTGCTCGGCTCGGCCCTGGCCATGGACAAGATCCGCAGCAAGCAGGTCTGGCTGGCGCTGGGCCTGCCGACGCCGCGCTACGTGCGGCTCTCGCCCGGCGACGACGTCAAGGCGGCGGCCCGCGAGCTGGGCCTGCCGGTGATCGTCAAGCCGGCCTGCGAGGGTTCCAGCGTCGGCGTCTCCCGCGTGTTCGACGAGGCCGGCCTGCAGTCCGCCGTCGAGCTGGCAGCGGGTTACCCGGGCGAGCTGCTGATGGAGCAGCTGATCCAGGGCGGCGAATACACGGTCGGCGTGCTCGGTGACATCGCCCTGCCGAGCATCCGCATCGTCCCGGCCGGCGAGTACTACGACTACCACGCCAAGTACCAGGCCGAGGACACCCGGTACATCTGCCCGGGCCTGGAAGGCGAGGCTGAGCGCGAGATCGGCGCGCTGGCCCTGGCCGCCTTCCGCGCCGTCGGCTGCAGCGGCTGGGGCCGCGTCGACGTGATGCGCGACCAGGCCGGCAACAACTTCCTGCTGGAAGTGAACACGGCGCCGGGCATGACCAGCCATTCGCTGGTGCCCAAGGCTGCCGGCCAGCTCGGCGTCTCCTTCGAGGAACTGTGCTGGCGGGTGCTGGAAACCAGCCTGGCAGGGGAGGGCGCGCGCACATGAACGCCCTGCTGCGCATCGCCGCCTGGACCCTGGCCATCGCCCTGGTGGCGGCGCCGGTCGTGGCCGTGCTCAACGGCTGGATCGGCGGCGAGCGCTGGCCGATGCGCCGGCTGGCGGTGACCGGCGAGTTCCGCCAGGTCGACGAGCAGGCGGTGCGCGAGGCGGTGCTGCCGCTGGTGCAGCGCGGCTTCTTCGCCGTGGACCTGGATCAGGTGCGCGAGAGCGTCGCCGGGCTGCCCTGGGTGAAGACGGTGCAGGTGCGCAAGCGCTGGCCCGACCTGCTGGAGATCAGCCTCACCGAGCACCGCCCGGTGGCGCGCTGGGGCGATGGCCGGATGTTGTCGGAGCAGGGCGAGCTGTTCGCGGCGCCGTCCGGTTCCGGTGCCGGTCTTCCGTTGTTCGAGGGTCCGGACGACCGCGCCTCCGAACTGATGTCCATGTATTCGTCGGCGCGGCCGCTGTTCCTGCCGATGGGCCGCAGCATCGACGTGGTGCGCCTGAGCGCCCGCGGCAGCTGGAGCCTGGAGCTGGACGACGGTTCCGTGCTGGAGGCCGGCCGCGGCGATCCGCAGGCGCGGCTGGCGCGTTTCGCCCGGATGCTGCCGCAGCTGGCGGCGGATCCGGAACGCCGGATCGTCCGGGCCGACCTCCGTTACACGAACGGCTTCGCGGTCGTCTGGGGCGAGGGTGCTTGAGAAGGATGCGAATGATGAACCGCAAGGGTGACAAGTCGTTGATCGTGGGCCTGGACATCGGCACGTCCAAGGTGACGGCGCTGGTGGGCGAGTACGAGCCCGGCCACGAGATCGAGGTGATCGGCATCGGCAGCCACGAATCGCGCGGCATGAAGCGCGGCGTGGTGGTGGACATCGAGTCCACGGTGCAGTCGATCCAGCGCGCGGTCGAGGAGGCCGAGCTGATGGCCGGCTGCGAGATCCGCTCGGTCTACGCCAGCATCAGCGGCAGCCACACCCAGTGCCGCAATTCGCCCGGCATCGTCCCGGTCGCCGGCGGCGAAGTCACCTATGCCGACCTGGACCGGGTACTGGAGGCGGCCAAGGCAGTGGCGGTGCCGGCCGACCAGCGCATCCTGCACGCCATCCCGCAGGAGTACATCGTCGACAACTCCCAGGAAGGCATCCGCAACCCGGTCGGGATGAGCGGCGTGCGCCTGGAGGTGCGCGCCCACCTGGTGACCTGCGCCCAGTCGGCCGCCACCAACGTCAGCAAGTGCGTGCAGCGCTGCGGCCTGCAGGTGGACGACCTGATCCTGGGCTCGCTGGCCTCCAGCACCGCCGTGCTGACCCGCGACGAGAAGGAGCTGGGTGTGGTGCTGGTGGACATCGGCGCCGGCACCACCGACATCGCCGTGTTCGTGCAGGGCGCCATCCGCCACAGCGCCTGCCTGCCGATCGCCGGCGACCAGGTCACCAACGACATCGCCCACCTGCTGCGCACGCCGACCCCGGAGGCCGAGCAGATCAAGGTGCGCTACGCCTGCGCCCTGGCCCAGCTGGCCACCGCCGAGGAGTCCATCCAGGTGCCCAGCGTCGGCGACCGGCCGCCGCGCCGGCTGGCCCGGCAGGCGCTCGCCGAGGCGGTGCAGAACCGCTACGAGGAAATCTTCGAGATGGTCCAGGCCGAGCTGCGCCGCTCCGGCTTCGAGGAACTGGTGCGCGCCGGCCTGGTGCTCACCGGCGGTTCCTCGCGCATGGAGGGCGTGGTCGAGCTGGCCGAGGAAATGCTGCACATGCCGGTGCGGGTGGGCATCCCCCAGCACGTCGCCGGCCTGGGCGAAGTGGTCGGCAACCCGGTGCACGCCACCGGCGTCGGCCTGCTGCTGTGGGGCGCGCAGATCGAGCACCCGCGGCGACCGTCATTGGCGGCCGGCAAGGCCGCGAACCTTTGGACGAAGTTCAAGAACTGGTACCGCGGTGAGTTCTGAACCGAGTCGTTTCACCCAAGCAAGTACCGACAAGAAGAACTACAGCAAAACCCCTGGAATCGAATCACGGAGGACGAGGACATGGCACATTTCGAACTGATCGAGAAGCTGGCACCCAATGCCGTCATCAAGGTGGTCGGCGTTGGCGGCGGCGGTGGCAACGCCGTCGCCCACATGGTCAATGCCGGCGTCGAGGGCGTTGAGTTCATCACCGCCAACACCGACGCCCAGGCGATCAAGCAGTGCGGCGCCAAGCTGCAGCTGCAGCTTGGCAGCAACGTCACCAAGGGCCTGGGCGCCGGCGCCAACCCCGAGGTCGGCCGCCAGGCCGCCCTGGAGGACCGCGAGCGCATCGTCGACGCCCTGGACGGCGCCGACATGGTGTTCATCACCGCCGGCATGGGCGGCGGCACCGGCACCGGCGCCGCGCCGGTGGTGGCGCAGCTGGCCAAGGAGATGGGCATCCTGACCGTGGCCGTGGTCACCAAGCCCTTCCCCTTCGAGGGCCGCCGGCGCATGCAGGTGGCGCTCAAGGGCATCGAGGAGCTGAGCCACCACTGCGACTCGCTGATCACCATCCCGAACGAGAAGCTGATCACCGTGCTGGGTCGCCAGGCGACGATGATCCAGGCCTTCCGTGCCGCCAACGACGTCCTGCTGGGCGCCGTCAAGGGCATCGCCGACCTGATCGTCAGCCCGGGCCTGATCAACGTCGACTTCGCCGACGTCCGCACCGTCATGAGCGAGATGGGCCTGGCCATGATGGGCACCGGCGTCGCCCGCGGCGACGACCGCGCCCAGGCGGCGGCCGAGGCGGCGATCAGCAACCCGCTGCTGGACGAGGTCAACCTGTCGGGCGCCAACGGCGTGCTGGTCAACATCACCGCCGGCCCGGACTTCACCATGGCCGAGTTCGACGAGATCGGCCGCACCATCGAGGAGTTCGCCTCGGAGGACGCCACCGTGGTGATCGGTACCTCGCTGGACGCCGACATGCAGGATGAGGTCCGGGTGACCGTGGTGGCCACCGGCCTGAACCGCGGCGCCCTGCGCCAGCCGGTGCGGCAGCCGGAGCGGGAGGTCCAGGTTCAGCGACCGCAGGTCAAGCTGGTGCGCAACGGTACCGGTGGCTTCGTGGACGCCGATGCCATGGCCAACGTCGCCGCCCCGGCCGCCGGGGGCCTGCGCGGCCGCGGCGCCGAGCCGGCGTCGGCACCGGCCACCGCCCTGGGCGACCTGCCGTCGGAGCAGAACTACCTGGACATTCCGGCCTTCCTCCGTCGCCAGGCGGACTGAGACCGGCGCGTTCGGGCCGGGCCTGACCAGCCCGGCAAGACCGGCTCGCCGGATGCGGGCCGGGGCAGTACCCCCGTCGGCCTGGCCGCCGGGGTGTCCCCAGGGGGAGCAAGGCTTTGGCCCGCCGGCGCCACCGGCGGGCCGTTCTTGCCCCAGGACGAGCATCGGGAACGATGAGGCGAAAATCGGCGCAAATGTTGCGAAACCTGAACGGAACCAACAGGCCGGCCCTTATTGTTAGGTTTTCGTTTAGTGCACCGTGTGGTAAGGTCGCAGCGATTTGCGCGCTCCTGCCCCGGAGACCGCCAATACAATGATCAGACAGCGAACCCTCAAGAACGTCATCCGCGCCACCGGCGTCGGCCTGCACAGCGGCGAAAAGGTCTACATGACCTTGCGTCCGGCTGCGCCCGATACCGGCATCGTGTTCCGGCGCGTGGACTTCGACCAGCCGGTGGAGATCCTCGCCACGGCCGAGAAGGTTGGCGACACCAGCCTGTGCACCGCGCTGGTGGAGGGCAATGTCCGGGTCATGACCATTGAGCACCTGCTCTCGGCCATGGCCGGCCTGGGCATCGACAACGCCTACGTGGACCTGTCCACGGCCGAGGTGCCGATCATGGACGGCTCGGCCGGTCCCTTCGTGTTCCTGCTGCAGTCGGCGGGCATCGAGGAGCAGGACAAGCCCAAGCGCTTCATCCGCATCAAGAAGCCGATCAAGGTCGAGGACGGAGACAAGTGGGCCCGCTTCGAGCCCTTCGAGGGCTTCAAGGTCGGCTTCACGATCGACTTCAACCACCCGATCTTCAACAAGTCGACCTCCAGCGCCGAGATCGACTTCTCCACCACCTCCTTCGTCAAGGAGGTCAGCCGGGCCCGTACCTTCGGCTTCATGAAGGACATCGAGTTCCTGCGCGAGCGGAACCTGGCCCTGGGCGGCTCGATGGACAACGCCATCGTCCTGGACGATTACCGGGTGCTCAACGAGGACGGCCTCCGCTACGAGGACGAGTTCGTCAAGCACAAGATCCTGGACGCCATCGGCGACCTGTACCTGCTGGGCCACAGCCTGATCGGCGCCTTCTACGGCTACAAGTCGGGCCACGCGCTCAACAACCTGCTGCTGCGCAAGCTCCTGGCCGATGCCTCGGCCTGGGAAGAGGTGACCTTCGAGGATCCGGCCCTGGCGCCGATCTCCTACACCCATCCGGCGCAGGCGGTCTGAGCATCCGGTCACACCTGCCATCGGGCAGTCTGTGAAATGGTTCACAGAATTTAACGGGATGTTAACTCCCGATTAACGACATGCCTTCATGGCAGCGGGCATCATGCGCCGTCGGTTTCGTTCGGACCCGAGGACGCCAGCCTCAGAAGCTGCGCCTTGAGCCCGGGGTCGGAAACCGAGTGGGCGGTGGCCCGCAGTGCATCGCGGACCGCCTCGGAAAGTGGTTTCGGCTGTCCGGATTCCGTGGGGAAGACGGGTTCCGGAGGCGCCACCTTCACCACCAGCGACCTGGCCCGGAGCCCGGCCGCGGCGGCGGCACCCAGCAGGGTGTCCGCATGCAGCCGCAGCTTGGCCTTCCAGACCGGTGAGCTGACGAGAAAAACCAGTTTGTTTTCATCCACATTGGCCAGCCGGCATTGGCCAGCCAGGGTGGCGGGGAGACTCCGGCGCAGCATCGGGTCAAGCGCAGCCAACCAACGGGCTCGCTCGACCAGACCGGCCAGTCCCGTTCCGGAAAGCGCTTCCAGCGCCTGCCGGGGCAGGGGGGACGGGGCGGCGCCGCCGTGTGGCTTGGATGGGTCCGACATGATGAATGTCATCATCGCAGCAAATTTCCTCAAGGCGCCAAAAAAGCTCTCGTTCGACCAGCCCCGGGTGGTCGCGGCGGCCTTGGGGAGCCTGGTACTCCTGCTTGGTCTGGGGTTTGGCATCGGCTATCTGAGCCGTGGCGCCGACGGCGCCGCCAGGGCTGAGCTGGCCAGGCTGAGGGCGCAGGTGGACCAGCAGCAGCTGGCCCTGGACCAGGCCCGCGAGGACGCCCAGCTCGAAATCAACGCGCTCGCCGCCCGCGTCGGCGAGCTGCAGGCCCAGGCCAACCGCCTCAACGCCCTGGGTGACCGCCTGACCCGCGTCGGCAAGCTCAAGGACGGCGAGTTCAACTTCTCCGAGCTGCCCGGCCAGGGTGGTGACGAACCCGCCGAAGACCTGCCCCCGGGCGATCTCCTGGCCGGCCTCGATGCCCTCCAGGCCCAGTTCGACCATTCCGGCCGCCAGCTGTCCGTGCTGGAGGCCCTGCTGTTCAACGAGAAGCTGGAGGAGGCCCGCACCCCCGCCGGCATGCCTGCCCCCGGCTACATCTCCTCCCGCTACGGCGCCCGCAACGATCCCTTCGGCCGCGGCCGCGCCCACCACCGCGGCATCGACATCGACGCCAACATGGGCGACCCGGTCACCGCCGCCGCCGAGGGCGTGGTGACCTTCTCCGGCGTCCGCAGCGGCTACGGCAACGTGGTCGAGATCGACCACGGCAACGGCTACAGGACCCTGTACGCCCACAACCAGGCCAACCTGGTGAAGGTGGGCGACGTGGTGCGGGCCGGCCAGCAGATCGCCAAGGTCGGCTCCACCGGCCGTTCCACCGGCTCGCACCTGCATTTCGAGGTCATCCTCAACGGCCGCCAGGTGAACCCCCGCCAGTACCTGGACAAGGTGCGCGGCTGAGTCCAGCGGGCGGCCTTGATAGTCCGCCCCCCGTCCCCACGTTAAACTAGCCGGCCGCGACGCCTTACCGGGCTGCCGCGGCCGTTTCGTTCGCGCCCCGGCGCGCCCGCCCTTTTCCAACCGGCCTTCCCAATGCTCAACAGCTTGCTCACCCGCATCTTCGGCAGCCGCAACGATCGCCTGCTGCGCCAGTTCCAGAAGGACGTGGCCCGGATCAATGCCCTCGAGCCGGAGATGGAGAAGCTCGGCGACGACGAACTGCGCGCCAAGACCGACGAGTTCCGCCGTCGCCTGGCCGACGGCGCCAGCCTGGATTCCCTGCTGCCCGAGGCCTTCGCCGTCTGCCGCGAGGCCTCCAGGCGCGTGCTCGGCCTGCGCCACTACGACGTCCAGCTGATTGGCGGCATGGTGCTGCACTCCGGCCGCATCGCCGAGATGCGCACCGGCGAGGGCAAGACCCTGGTGGCCACCCTGCCGACCTACCTCAATGCCCTGGCCGGCAAGGGCGTGCACGTGGTCACGGTGAACGACTACCTGGCCAAGCGCGACTCGGCCTGGATGGGCAAGCTCTACAACTTCCTCGGCATGAGCGTCGGCGTGGTCTACCCGGGCATGCCGCACTCGGACAAGAAGGGCGCCTACGCCGCCGACATCACCTACGGCACCAACAACGAATTCGGCTTCGACTACCTGCGCGACAACATGGCGCTGGCCAAGGAAGACCGCTTCCAGCGCGGCCAGTTCTACGCCATCGTCGACGAGGTGGACTCGATCCTGATCGACGAGGCCCGTACCCCGCTGATCATCTCCGGCCCGGCCGACGAGTCGCCGGAGCTGTACGTCAAGGTCAACAAGATCGTGCCCAGGCTGGTCCGGCAGGAGACCGAGGACGGCGAGGGCGACTTCTGGGTCGACGAGAAGGGCAAGCAGGCGCACCTGTCCGAGCAGGGCATGGAGCGCGCCGAGCAGCTGCTTCGCGAGGCCGGCATCATCGCTCCCGACGACAGCCTGTATTCCGGCCAGAACCTGGCCGTGGTGCACCACCTCAACGCCGCCCTGCGCGCGCATGCCATCTACCAGCGCGACGTGGACTACATCGTCCGCGATGGCGAGGTGATCATCGTCGACGAGTTCACCGGCCGCACCCTGCCGGGCCGCCGCTGGTCCGACGGCCTGCACCAGGCGGTCGAGGCCAAGGAAGGCGTGCCGATCCAGCGCGAGAACCAGACCCTCGCCTCGATCACCTTCCAGAACTACTTCCGCATGTACCAGAAGCTCTCCGGCATGACCGGTACGGCGGACACGGAAGCCTACGAGTTCCAGACCATCTACGGCCTGGAAGTGGTGGTCATCCCCACCCACCGGCCGATGATCCGCAAGGACATGCCGGACCTGGTCTACCTGGGCAAGGCGGCCAAGTTCAATGCCGTCGTCGAGGACATCCGCGATTGCTATACCCGCGGTCAGCCGGTCCTGGTCGGCACCACCTCGATCGAGACCTCCGAGCTGCTGTCGCGCAAGCTGCGCGAGGCCGGCATCCCGCACGAGGTGCTGAACGCCAAGCAGCACGAGCGCGAGGCGCAGATCGTTGCCCACGCCGGCCGCCCGAAGGCGGTGACCATCGCCACCAACATGGCCGGCCGTGGTACCGACATCGTGCTGGGCGGTTCGCTCGAGGCCGAGCTGGCGGCGCTGGGCGAGGGTGCCAGCGAGACCGAGCGCGCCCGGGTCAAGGCCGAGTGGCAGAAGCGCCACGAGGAAGTGAAGGCGCTGGGTGGCCTGCACATCATCGGCACCGAGCGGCACGAGAGCCGCCGCATCGACAACCAGCTGCGCGGCCGTTCCGGCCGCCAGGGCGACCCGGGTTCCTCGCGCTTCTACCTGTCGCTGGAAGACAACCTGATGCGCATCTTCGCCTCCGACTGGGTGCAGCGGGCGATGCGCGGCATGGGCATGAAGGAGGACGACGTCATCGAGTCGGCCCTGGTGACCAAGCAGATCGCCAATGCCCAGCGCAAGGTCGAGGCGCACAACTTCGACATCCGCAAGAACCTGCTCGAGTTCGACGACGTCGCCAACGACCAGCGCAAGGTGGTCTACCAGCAGCGGAACGAGCTGCTGGAATCCGATTCGGTGCAGGACGCCATCGACGCCATCCGCGACGACGTGCTGACCGAGCTGGTCCGCCGGCACGTGCCGGCCGACTCCATCGACGAGCAGTGGGACCTGCCGGCGCTGGAGCGCGCCCTGGCCGAGGAGTTCGCCCTCCGGGTGGACCTGCAGGGCATGCTCAAGGCCAACGATGAGCTGGACGCCGACGGCGTGCTCGAGGCGGTGCTGGACGCCGGCCGCAAGCTGTTCGCCGAAAAGGAGGCGCAGCTGGGCGCCGAGATGATGCGGCACCTCGAAAAGCACCTGATGCTCAACGTGCTCGACCAGAACTGGAAGGAGCACCTGGCGCGCATGGACTACCTGCGCCAGGGCATCCACCTGCGCGGCTATGCCCAGAAGCAGCCCAAGCAGGAGTACAAGCGCGAGAGCTTCGAGCTGTTCACCGAGATGCTGGACAGGGTGAAGTACCAGGTGACCTCGCTGCTGGCGCGGGTGCGCATCCGCAGCGAGGAGGAGGTGGCCGCCATGGAGGCCGCCGAGCGTCAGCGCCAGGAGGCGCAGGCCCGGCGCATGCAGTTCCAGCATCCCGAGACCGGTGGCTACGGTGCCGACGAGGAGGCCGAGCAGGCCCAGGCCCTGGCCGCCCAGGGCGAGGGCGTGCTGGCCACGACCCCGCAGCGGGTCGTGCGCGAGGGGCCCAAGATCGGCCGCAACGATCCCTGCCCCTGCGGCAGCGGCAAGAAGTACAAGCAGTGCCACGGCCGGCTCGACTGAGCCGGCGGCCAGGACCGGATGCCCTCGGAACCAGCTGACAAACCCGTGCACGTGGTCGCGGCCGTCCTCCGGGACGCCCGCGGCCGGATCCTGCTGGCCCGGCGCACCGCCGGGCGTGACCTGGCCGGCCTGTGGGAGTTCCCCGGCGGCAAGGTGGAAGCCAGGGAACACCCGCTGGACGCCCTGGCCCGCGAGCTGCGCGAGGAGCTGGGCATCCACATCACCGGCGCCCGGCCGCTGATCAGCGTGCCGCAGCGCTACCCCGACAAGCGGATCGTCCTTGACGTGCACGAGGTGACCGCCTTCAGCGGCACCGCCCGCGGCCTGGAGAAGCAGGCCCTGGCCTGGGCGCCGCCGGAGAAGCTGGCCGCCTATCCCATGCCGCCGGCCGACCGGCCGGTGGTGGCGGCCCTGACCGCGCCGCCGCGCTACCTGATCACCCCCGACCCCGTGAACGACCGGACCGCCTTCCTGGCGGCGCTGGAGAGGGCGCTTTCGGGCGGCATCCGCCGGGTGCAGTTGCGTGCCCGCCGCCTGGCTGCGGACGACTTCGCGGTCCTGGCCGGCCAGGTGCTGTCCCGTTGCCGGGCGCATGGGGCCGAGCTGCTCCTCAACGGCGCCCCGGATCTGGCCGCCCGTCTGGGCACCGGCCTGCACCTGCGCGCGGAGCAGCTGATGGCCCTCTCCGAGCGCCCCCTGCCCAGGGAGCTGCCGGTGGCGGCCTCCTGCCACGACGCGACCGAACTGGCCCAGGCCGAGCGCCTGGGCCTGGACTTCGCCGTCCTGGGGCCGGTGCGCGCCACCGAAAGCCACCCCGAGGCGACACCCCTGGGCTGGGACGGCTTCCACGCCCTGCGTGAGCAGGCCTCGCTGCCGATCTATGCGCTGGGTGGCATGAAGCCGGCTGACGTGGTCACCGCCCGTCGGCACGGCGGCCAGGGTATCGCCGCCATCCGGGGTCTCTGGCCCAGGTAGTTTGGGACGACCGGGGCCGAAAACCGGGGTCAGAGTAAAGGGTCTGACCCCGGGGTCAGACCCTTTACTCTGACCCCTCCGGGGATCCCATCAGGTAGCGGGGGTGGAGGCGGGCGACGGCGGACTGGAGGTCGGCCAGGGAGCCGTCGTTGACGATCACGTCGTCGGCCAGGGCCAGGCGCCGGGCGCGGCTGGCCTGGGCGCTGATCATGCGCCGGGCCAGTTCGGCGTCGGTGCCGTCGCGGGCCTGCAGGCGGGCGGCCTGCACGGCTTCCGGCACGTCCACCACCAGGATCCGGTCCAGCCAGGGATAGGCGCTGCGGCCACCGCCCTCGGCCAGCAGGGGGATGTCGACGATCACGTAGGGGCCGGGTGCCTGGGCACACTCGGCCTTCAGGCGCTCGCGGATGCGGGGGTGAAGCAGGCCTTCCAGGCGCTTGCGGGCCTCGGGGTCGGCGAACACGCGGCGGCGCATCGCCGCCCTGTCCAGGCGGCCGTCTGCCTGCAGTACCTCCGGGCCGAAGGCCGCCACGACCTCCGCCAGCGCCGGCTGGCCGGGTTCGACCACGGCCCGGGCCGCCAGGTCGGCGTCGGCGATGTGGATGCCCAGGTCGGCGAAGGCCCGGCAGACGGCGGACTTGCCCGATGCCACGCCGCCGGTGACGGCGATCACCCGGCCGGCCATGGCCTCAGCCCAGGCCGGCCCAGGCGCGCCAGGCCTTCAGCAGCTGCTCGCCCCACATGAGCTGGATCCAGCCGGCGATGGCCAGGAAGGGGCCATAGGGGATGGGCGTCGCCCGCTCGCGGCCGCGCAGGGCCAGCCAGGCGCCGCCGATCACCGCCCCCGCCACCGCCGAGATCAGCACGATCGGCAGGATGCCGGCCAGGCCGCACCAGGCGCCCAGCGCCGCCAGCAGCTTGAAGTCGCCATGGCCCATGCCTTCCTTGCCGGTCAGCAGCTTGAACAGCCAGTACACGCTCCACAGGCTGAGGTAGCCCACGGCCGCACCCTGGATGGCCTGCACCGGGCCCACGAACATCGTCATCATCGACAGCAGCAGGCCCAGCCAGAGCAGGATGTAGGTGAGGGCGTCCGGCAGCAGGGTGGTGCGCAGGTCGATGCCGGCCAGGGCGATCAGCAGGCCGGTGAAGACCATTGCCGCCAGCGCCTCCGGGTTGGCACCGAAGCGCAGCACGCAGGCCGCAAACAGCACGCCGGTCAACAGTTCGACGAAGGGGTATTGCCAGGAGATGGCCGTGCCGCAGCCGCGGCAGCGGCCGCGCAGGATCAGGAAGCTGAGCAGCGGGATGTTCTCCCAGGGCGCCAGCTTGTGCCCGCACTTCGGGCATGCCGAGCGTTCGACGACGATGCCGGGCGGGGCCGGATCGTACTGCTCCGGAAGTTCCAGCATCTCGCGCGCCTGCCGCCGCCAGTCCCACTCAAGCCGGCGTGGCAGGCGCAGGATCACCACGTTCAGGAAGCTGCCGGCCAGCAGGCCGAACAGGAAGGCGCAGGCCGCCGCGCGGGCGGCCGTCTCGAACCAGAAGTCGAGCATCAGACCTCAGCCGACGGTGGCGGCCAGCTTGAAGATGGGCAGGTACATGCCCACCACCATGCTGCCCACCAGCACGCCAATGATCACCATGATGAAGGGCTCGATCAGGCTGGCCAGGGCGTCCACGGAGTTGTTCACTTCCTGCTCGTAGAACTCGGCCACCTTCAGCAGCATGGTGTCGAGGGCGCCCGATTCCTCGCCGATGGCGGTCATGGACACCACCATGTGCGGGAACAGGTTGACCTGCTTCATCGCCACGTTCAGCTGGTAACCGACCGAGACGTCATCGCGGATGCGCAGGGTGGCATCGTTGTAGACGATGGAACCGGTGGCGCCGGCGACGGTCTCCAGGGCCTCCACCAGCGGCACGCCGGCCTTGAAGGTCAGGGCCAGGGTGCGGGCGAAGCGGGCAATGGCCGACTGGTGCAGGATCATGCCGATGACCGGAATCTTCAGCAGCAGCCGGTCCATCGTGCGCTGCAGGCTCGGCGAGCGCTTGTAGGCGAAGATGAAGAGCGCCAGCGAGCCGACCACGGCACCCAGCACGGCCCACCACCACTCGGTGAGGAAGCGGGAGGCGTTGACGATCATCTGGGTGAAGGCAGGCAGGTCGGCGCCGAAGCCCTTGAACACGTCCTCGAACTGCGGCACCACGTAGATCAGCAGCACCGCGCTGACGATGATCGCCACCGCGATCACCGCGGCCGGATAGAACAGCGCCTTCTTGATCTTGCCCTTCAGGGCCTCGGTGCGCTCCTTGTAGGTGGCGACCGTGTCCAGGATGGTGTCCAGCACACCGGCGCTTTCACCGGCGCGGGTCAGGTTGCGGTACAGGGAGTCGAACTGCACCGGGTGCCGGGCCATGGCCTCGCTGAGCGAGCTGCCGCCGGCGATGCTGTCCCGGATGTCCATCAGCATGTCGCGCATGCGCGGGTTCTTCTGGCCGCTGCCCAGGATCTCGAAGGCCTGCACCATGGGCACGCCGGCCTGCAGCATCGTGGCGATCTGCCGGCTGAAGATGGCGATTTCCTGGGAGGTGATGGCCTTGCCGGCGTTGCCGAACAGCGGCTTGCTCTTGGCCCGCACCACCGTCGGGTTGATGCCCTGCTTGCGCAGCTCGGCCTTGAGCAGGTTGGCATTCTTGGAAGAGCTCTCGCCCTTCATCTTGACGCCGCGCTTGTCGGTGCCCTCCCAGACGAATTGCTGGAGCGGATTGGTGCGCGCAGCGGGGGGATTCTTCGCGGCAGCAGTCGTCGCCATGGCTTAGTCCTTGGTCACGCGGTTGATTTCGGCCAAGCTGGTGACGCCCTGCTTGACCTTCCAGAGGGCCGACTGGCGCAGGTTGCGTACGCCGGCGGCCTGGGCGGCCTCGGCGATCTGCAGCGCATTGCCGCCCTCGAGGATGATCTTCTGGATGCCTTCGGCCATGGGCATCACCTCATAGATGCCGACACGGCCCTTGTAACCGTCGTTGCACTCGTCGCAGCCCACCGGCTCGTAGATGGTGAAGCCGGCGGCGATCTCTTCCGGGGTGTAGCCCTCGGCCAGCAGGGCGTTCTCCGGCAGCTGGATCGGGCGCTTGCAGTTGTTGCACAGGCGCCGGGCCAGTCGCTGGGCGATGACCAGGGTGACCGAGCTGGTGATGTTGTACGGCGCGATGCCCATGTTCATCAGACGGCTGACCGTCTGCGGGGCGTCGTTGGTGTGCAGGGTGCTGAGCACCAGGTGGCCGGTCTGGGCGGCCTTGACGGCGATCTCGGCCGTTTCCAGGTCACGGATCTCGCCGACCATGATCACGTCCGGGTCCTGGCGCAGGAAGCTGCGCAGGGCCGCGGCGAAGGTCATGCCCTTCTTCGGGTTCATCTGCACCTGGTTGATGCCCGGGACGCGGATTTCCACCGGGTCCTCGGCGGTGCTGATGTTGCGCTCCTCGGTGTTGAGGATGTTCAGGCCGGTGTACAGGGACACCGTCTTGCCCGAACCGGTGGGGCCGGTCACCAGGATCATGCCGTAGGGCTTGGCCAGGGCGTCCAGGTACAGCTGCTTCTGGTCGTCCTCATAGCCCAACTTGTCGATGCCCAGCTTGGCGGCGCTGCCGTCCAGCAGACGCAGCACCACCTTCTCGCCGAACAGGGTGGGGCAGGTGGACACACGGAAGTCCATCTGCTTGGTCTTGCTCAGGTTGAGCTTGATGCGGCCGTCCTGGGGCAGGCGGCGCTCGGCGATGTCCAGCGAGGCCATCACCTTCAGGCGGGCGGTGATGCGGGGGTGCAGCTTGACCGGGGCGCGGGCCACGGTGCGCAGGATGCCGTCCATGCGCAGGCGGACGCGGTAGTCGTTTTCGTAGGGCTCGAAGTGGATGTCCGAGGCGCCGCGCTTGATCGAGTCGACCAGGATCTTGTTGACGAAGCGCACCACCGGGGTGTCGTCGCCTCCCTTGGCGTCGGCCAGGTTGTCGGCGGGCTCGTCGTCGCCGGCGCTGGCCTCCAGGTTCTCCAGGCCCTCGTCGCCGGCCATGTCGTCGCCAAAGCTGTCGCCGGCGGTCAGGGCCTGCTCGATGGTCCGGCGCAGCCGGTCCTCGTCCACCAGGATGGGTTCGACCGTCAGGTTGGCGGCGAACTTGATGTCGTCCAGGGCGCGGGTGTTGGTCGGGTCGGAGATGCCGACGAACAGGCGGTTGCCGCGCTTGAACAGGGGCAGGGCCTGGTGCTTGGTGATCAGCTCCTCGCTGACCAGCTTGACCGCCGCCTGGCTCAGGTCCAGGGCCGAGGCGTCGAACAGGGGCATGCCGAACTCGACCGCGTTGGCGGCGGCCAGCTGGGCGGCGGTGACCAGCTTCTTCTCGACCAGGTAATGGGCGACCGGCTTGCGGGCCTTGGAGGCCTCGTCCAGGGCGGTACGCGCGTCGGCCTCGGCCAGGTGCCCGTCCAGCACCAGCCGCCGGGCGATCCCGGTAATGCCCATCAGGTTCGCGGTCACATTGGCGTTCACGCTTTCTCCCCCACGCTACCTCCCCCCGGGGCGCGCGATGCCCCAACTCTACCCCAAAACGCCGCCCCGGCCAGCCCCTGGGGCCTGGCCGGGGGCGTCCCTGGCAGCCTTCTGTGTAAAGTAGGCGGGCTCCGCCCAGACGAGGCCCGCATGAGAACAAGTGTCATCCTGCCGGCAAAGAACGAGGCCGAAGGCCTGCGCCGGACATTGCCGGCCCTGGCCCGGGTCCTGCCGGAGGCCGAGGTCATCGTCGTGGACGACGGCTCCACTGACGATACCGCCGCCGTCGCGCGGGAATTCGGCGCGCGGGTCCTGGGCAGCCCCTATTCGATGGGCAACGGCGCCGCCATCAAGCGCGGCGCCCGGGCGGCAACGGGCGAGATCCTGGTCTTCATGGACGCCGACGGCCAGCATGACCCGGCGCACATCCCCGCCCTGCTGGCCCGGCTGGAGGAGGGCTACGACATGGTGGTCGCGGCCCGGGATGCCAGCGGCCAGGCCAGTGTTGGCCGGGGCCTGGCCAATGCCTTCTACAACCGGCTGGCCAGCTGGATGACGGGACACCGGATCGAGGACCTGACCTCGGGCTTCCGAGTGGCGCGGGCGGACCGGTTCCGGGAGTTCCTGCACCTGCTTCCCAACGGCTTTTCCTACCCGACCACCAGCACCATGGCCTTCTTCCGCAGCGCCTACCCGGTGGCCTACGTGCCGGTGCGGGTGGACAAGCGGGTGGGGACCGCCAGCCACATCCGGCCGCTGCGGGACGGGCTGAGGTTCCTGTTGATCATCTTCAGGATCGCCACCCTGTACTCGCCGCTGAAGCTGTTCCTGCCGGTGGCGGCGGCGTTCTTCATCACCGGGGCGGCCTACTACGCCTATACCTACGTGACCATGGGGCGGTTCACCAACA
>Ga0207873_1001038_pt1 | contig 28240 bp, 28 predicted proteins | sample BGWIniCompost_FD_187373 | JGI IMG/M metagenome (GOLD analysis project Ga0207873, IMG submission 187373) | Cellulose adapted compost microbial communities from Newby Island Compost Facility, Milpitas, CA, USA - BGW Initial Compost (SPAdes)... ...
AAATCCCCGCCGGGGCGGGGATTCTGGCGGAGCGGGAGACGGGACTCGAACCCGCGACCACCTGCTTGGAAGGCAGGAACTCTACCAACTGAGTTACTCCCGCATCGGTCGGGGTGAGAGGATTCGAACCTCCGACCTCAGCGTCCCAAACGCCGCGCGCTTCCAACTGCGCCACACCCCGAACCGCGCTTCCGCACCGGATAGTATAGCACATCGGTCCCCAAACGGGGTTGCCTAGCCCTTGGGGACCAGCCGGACGAAGCGGCGCTTCCCGACTTGCAGCACGGTCGGGGCGTTGATCATCACCGTGGCCTCGGGGTCGATCACGCGCTCGCCGCCGAGGCGGACGCCGCCCTGGGTGACGAGCCGGCGTGCCTCGTTGTTGGTGCGCGCCATGCCGGCCGTGATGAGCAGGGGGAGGATGCGTTCCTCCCGGGGCACCGCGACCTCGGGCATGTCCTCGGGTAGCTCGCGGCGGCGGTAGACTCGGTCGAACGCCTCGCGGGCGGCCTCGGCGTCTTCGGCGCTGTGCAGGTCGGTGACGATGATCATGCCCAGGCGCTCCTTGAGGTCGCGGGGATTGACCTCGCCGCGCGCTGCGGCGTCGAGCATGCTGGTGATCTCCGACTCGGGCACGTCGGTGAGGAGGCGGTAGTAGTCGCCCAGGAGCGAGTCGGGGATCGACATAATCTTGCCGAACATCTCCTCGGGCGGGTCGTTGACGGCGATGTAGTTGTCGAAGCTCTTGCTCATCTTCTGCACGCCGTCGGTGCCGACCAGGAGCGGGACGGTGAGGATGTTCTGGGGCCGCTGTCCCATCTCGCGTTGAATGTCGCGGCCGACCAGGAGGTTGAAGGTCTGGTCCGTTCCGCCGATCTCAACGTCGGCCTCCACCGCCACGGAGTCGTAGGCCTGGAGCAGCGGGTAGAGCAGTTCCGTGATGGCGATCGGGCTGCCTTCGTTGAACCGCTTAGCGAAGTCCTCCCGGGCCAGCATCTGCGCCACGGTGTACTTGGAGGTGAGGTGGATGACGTCGGCCAGGGTGAAGTCGTTGTACCAGGTGCTCTGCCAGCGGATCTCCGCCCGGTCGACGTCGACCACCTTGAAGAACTGGTCGAGGTAGGTCTGGGCGTTCCGGCGGACCTCTTCCTCGGAGAGCATCTGGCGCTGCACGGAGCGGCCGGAGGGGTCGCCGATACGGGCGGTCCAGTCGCCGATGATGACGACGATCTGGTGGCCGAGCGCCTGGAACTCGCGCAGCTTGCGGAAGCAGACGTAGTGCCCGAGGTGGATGTCGGGACGCGTCGGGTCGACCCCGAGCTTGACCCGCAACGGCCGGGTGCCGAGCAGTTCCCGGCGTAGATCCTCCTTGACGACGACATCCGCGACGGCGTGGGTGAGCAGGTGCTCGACCGCAGCCTCGCGGTCCAGGCCGCGCTGATGCTCAGTCGTGGCCACGCTCCGCCTCTCTTCCGCTCGGCCGGGGCGCGTGTTCCCCGGCAGGATTCGACATGGGCTCAAACTCGGCGAGGATGCGCCGCGCCGCCACTTCGTCGGCGTGCATCTGCTCGGTGAGCGCCTCCGGGGATTCGAACGTCATGTCGCCGCGGATGCGCTCGATGAAGCGCACCGTCACCTCGCTGCCGTAGAGGTCGCCGGAAAAATCCAGGAGGAACACCTCCACAACTCGGTCCACCTCGCTGAAGGTGGGGCGGGTGCCGATATAAACCAGTGCCGGGAGCCAGTCTCCGCCGCGTTCGAGTGCCGCGTGTGCCGCGTAGATGCCGTCGGCGGGGATGGCGAGCGCTGGTGGGATCGCCAGGTTGGCAGTGGGGAATCCCAGGTTCCGGCCGCGACCGGCGCCGGATTCCACCCGGCCGGTCAACGTGTGCCACCGGCCGAGCAGTTCGGCGGCCGCCTTGACGTCGCCCTCGGCGAGCAACTGGCGAATGCGGGTGCTGCTGATTTCCTCGCCGCCGATGCGTTCAACGACGGTGACAGCGAAGCCGTACTCGGGACCGAGTTCTCGGAGGAGATCGGCCGAGCCGGTGCGATCGTGGCCGAAGCGAAAGTCGGCGCCGACGACGAAGTGGACGGGGTGCGCGGCGTCCACGAGCTGCTCGACGAACTCCCTGGCCTCCAGTGCAGCAAAGTCGCGGGTGAAGGGCACGACGGCGATCACGTCGAGCCCGGTCTCGGCCATGAAGGTCAGCCGATCGTCGGTCGTGGTGAGCCGCTTCGGTGCTCGGTCGGGGCGCAGGACCTCGGCGGGGAGTGGGTCGAAGGTCAGGGCGAGCGACCGAGCGCCGTCGGTAGCGCGGTCCACCACCTGCTTCAGGAGGTACTGGTGTCCTCGGTGGACGCCGTCGAAGTTGCCGATGGTGACGACGTGTGGTCCGGATGGGATCGCGCTCAACCCATGGACAATCTGCGTCGGCATCTAGCTCCCCGCTCGCTCTGTCTCAATGGGCCACGACCTGCCGTGGGCGCCACCGGCGCCGCTCGGCATCGGCCGTCGCCACACCCAACCAGGAACCGTCCTGATCGTAGACGCGCGCCTCGACGGCCGCGTCGGGCGGCCGGCGACCGGTTGGTACCGGTCGCCCATGATACCACGCGGTTACCGCGTCGCGATCGAGGATGAGCGCCGGAGCGTGAGATAGCGCGACGTCCGGGTGGAGCGCCATGAGCGGCCACGTGTGCGGCTCAAGGAGTTCTTCAATCTCCGCGGCGGTCCACGCCTGCCCCAGGGTGAACTGCCCGACAGCGGTGCGAAGCAGGGCATGGAGGTAGGCGCCGGTTCCCAGTGCGCGGCCGAGATCGCGCGCGATGCTGCGGACGTAGACGCCCTTTCCGCAATCGATGGCGAGCAGTAGGTCGGGATAGTCGTAGGCCAGAACGCGGATCGAGTGGACGGTGACGGTGCGGGCTGGAACCTCGACCTGTTCGCCGCGGCGGGCACGATGGTAGAGCGCCTGGCCACCGACCTTGATGGCGGAATGAGCCGGCGGGACCTGGCTGATAGTCCCGATCAGTGGCGTGAGGGCCTGCTCGATGGTCGCGAGGGAGGGTGCGGCCACGTCTGCTGGCGCGGCGGAGATGAGCCGGCCTTCGGCGTCGGCGCTGTCGGTTTCGGCGCCAAGGACGATGTGGGCGACGTACTGCTTATCGCCGTCTTGGACGCGGTCGATCAGCCGGGTCGCGGCGCCCGCGGCGACGACGAGGACGCCGGACGCGGCAGGGTCCAGGGTGCCGGCGTGGCCGACGCGGCGCATACGTAGCCTGCGTCGCACCAGGGCGACGACGTCGTGCGATGTGACGCCGCGTGGCTTGTCGACGACCAGGAAGCCGTGGAGATCCATCGCCGCACGCTGCTACCGCGCCGCCGAGATACCAGCGAGATACCCGGCGACGTCGCTGAGGAAACGTTCGCGTGCTTCGATGCCGGGTGGCACGCGGCAGCCGGCCGCCCGGCTGTGACCCCCTCCGCCGTAGCGGCGGGCGATCTCGGCCACGTCGACATCCTCTCGAATCGACCGGAGACTGACCCGCCAGCCGTCGGCCTGCTCGTAGAAGAGCGCGCCGACGAGTGCCCCGCGGGTCCCGGCGAGGAAGTTCACAATTCCCTCACCCTCGGCCGCGGTGGCGCCGCTCTCGGCGAGCATCTCCGGGGTGATCTCGGTCCAGACGATATCGCCGGTCCAGACGGCGCGGCTGAGTGCGTTGCCCCAGAGGCGGATCGTGGAGAAGGGTTTGACCCGGAAGAGATGGTCGACGATCGTGTCGAGGTCGGCCCCACGGTCGAGGAGCTCCGCGGCCACGCGCAGGGTGCGGCTGGTCGTGCTCGGGGTGCGGAGGCCCAGGGTGTCCCCCTCAATGCCGGCGAGCAGGCAGGTGGCCAGCGCGGCGTCGATCGACACGCCCATCTCAAGGAAGAGGACGGCGAGCACTTCACACGTGGCAGCCGCATCGGCGTCGATCAGGTTGACCGTGCCGAAGCGCGTGTTGGTGACGTGGTGGTCGATGTTGACGATGCGGTGCGAGCCGTCGAACCACTCGGGGTGGGCTCGATACAGCGGACCGAGCCGCGGCTCGTCGGCACAGTCGACAAGGACGAGGAGATCGTCGGGCGCGAGGTTCAGGTCTTCGGGTGCACGGAGCGTGTCCGTTCCCGGGAGGAAGCGCAGGGTTTCCGGGAGGGTGCCATCGGCGACGGCCGCCTGAACCTGCTTGCCGCGAGCCGTGAGTACCCGGCACACCGCGAGCAAGGACGCAACGCCGTCGGCATCCGGGTTGGCGTGGGTCACCACCACCAGGGATGGCGCGCCGGCCAGCGCGTCCCAGGTCGCCTGCCACGCGTCACGCGGCGGGCCGTCGTGGTTGAGGAATCCGTCACTCTGAGTCATCGATGCGCGCATCCCCTTCCGGAACCGGGTCCGCGTCGGCCTCCGTGCTGGGCGGCAAGTTGAGCTCCCGGAGCGTTCGCTGGATCACCTCGGCGTGTTCCATCGAGCGGTCGAGGCGGAATCGGATCTCAGGTACGTGCCGCACGCGCATGCGCGGCTTGAGGAGGTGCCGGACGAACCCGGCAGCGCCGGTCAGGGCTGCCATAGTGGCCTCGCGGTCCTCCTCGGAGCCGAGCACGGAGACGTAGACCTTGGCGTAGCGCAGATCGGGGCTCAGCTCAACTCGGGTGATGCTGGCCAACCCGAGTCGGGGATCCTTCATCTCCCGCTGCAAAATCTCGCTGATCTCGTCTCGGAGGAAGTCAGCGAGCTGAACCTGCCGTCGGCTGGTCATGGCCGGCTCCTTTGGTGATGTCCAGGGCGAGTGGGGGCGGGGTGCGCCGCGCACCCCGCTTCCCGGCCCGATACTAGAGGGTTCGGGCCACCTGCTCGGTGTGGTAGAACTCGATCTGGTCGCCGACCTGAATGTCGGTCAGGCCCTCGACGACCAGCCCACACTCATAACCCGCCTGAACCTCGCGCACGTCATCCTTGAAGCGCTTCAGCGACGAGACGACGCCGTCGTAGATCACTGCGCCGTTGCGCAGGACGCGGACACGCGAGTTTCGTGTGGCCTTGCCGTCGAGCACGTACAGTCCGGCCGCCACCTCGCGCGACGGCAGCCGGAACGTCTGGCGCACCTCGGCGTAGCCGTCGGTAACCTGCCGGACCTCCGGCGACAGCAGGCCGGACATCGCCGACTTAATGTCGTCCACCAACTGGTAGATGATGTCGTAGAAGCGGATGTCGACCCCGGCAGCGTCGGCGGCGCGCTTGGCTGCGGCGTCGGGTCGTACGTTGAACCCCACGATGATAGCGTTGGAGGCCACGGCCAGGTTCACGTCCGACTCCGAGATGGCCCCGGTGCCGGCATGGACCACGCTGACGCCGACCGACTCCGACTCCTCGTTGAGCTTTGCCAGGGTTCCCTGGATTGCCTCCAGCGAGCCCTGGACGTCGGCCTTGAGTACCACCCGCAGCTCGCGCGTCTCGCCTTCCTCAAGCTGTGCGAAGGCGTCATCAAGCTTGACGACGCGCGTCTCGGTGAAGGCCTCGGCGCGTCGCTGCCGGGCCCGCTCCTCGGCGAGCGTCCGGGCGGTCTTCTCATCCTCGACCGCCTGGAGGATGTCGCCGGCTTCCGGCACGTCGAGCAAGCCGAGAATCTCCACCGGCATCGCCGGCTCTGCGCGGCGCACCCGACGACCACGGTCGTCCATCATGGCGCGGACGCGACCCCAGGTCGCGCCGACGACCACGACGTCGCGCACCTTGAGCGTGCCCGACTGGATCAGGGCGGTCGCGACCGGACCGCGGCCGCGGTCAACCTTCGCCTCGATGATCACGCCGATGGCCGGCTTGTTCGGGTTCGCCTTGAGCTCCTGCAGGTCGGCGACCAGGAGGATCATCTCCAGCAGGTCGTCGATGCCCAGACGCTCCTTGGCTGAGATCTCGACCACCGGCACATCGCCGCCGTACTCCTCGGGGATGACACCGACCTCGGCCAACTGCTGCTTCACCCGGTCGGGGTTTGCGGCCGGGAGGTCGATCTTGTTGAGCGCCACGATGAGCGGTACATCGGCCGCGCGGGCGTGGCTGATCGCCTCGCGCGTCTGCGGCATGACACCGTCGTCGGCGGCGACGACAAGGACGGCGATGTCGGTCACCTGGGCGCCGCGGGCACGCATCGCGGTGAATGCCTCGTGGCCGGGCGTGTCGAGGAAGGTGATCTTGCGTCCCTGGACCTCGACCTGGTAGGCGCCAATGTGCTGGGTGATCCCACCGGCCTCGCCCGCCGCGACGTTCGTCTGGCGGATGGCGTCCAGCAGTTTGGTCTTTCCGTGGTCAACGTGCCCCATGATCGTCACGACTGGGGGCCGTGGCACGGCGCCAGGGTCGTCGCCCTCATCGCGGCGCGTCTCGATGTCCTGATCGGCCTGCTGCACGACCTCGGGGACGTGCTCCTCGACCTCGATGCCGAATTCCTCGGCGACCGAAGCCGCGGTTTCGAAGTCGACCTGTTGGTTGATGCTGGCCATGATGCCGCGCGCCATGAGCGTCTTGATGACGTCGATCGGGCTGACGCCGATCGCGTCGGCAAGTTCACCCACGGTCACGACCGAGCCGAGCACCACGGGCCCAGAGAGCACAGCGGCGCGTCGGCCCTCAGCCTGCTGGGGACTGCGAGGTCCGGCGTTCGCCGGAGCTCCGCCTCGCCCTCGGGCCCTGCCTCGCCCACCGCCGCGCTGTGTTCGTCGGTTGTGCTGGCTCATTGGTTCCTCCTTCAATCACGGCGCGGTGCGTGGTGATCAATGCGACGCGCCCTCGTCGTCCCGGCGGAAGTGCACGTCGGCGTAGTGGCGTAGGGCCTGTCGGGCCTCCTCAGTCACTTCGACGCGCAGCGCTCGATCCAGTGCGGGGCCAGAGGCCGCGCGCTCCCAACACGCAAAGCGCGTACACAGGTACGCGCCGCGCCCGTTCTTCTTTCCGGTCGGATCGATCTCGACAGTACCTTGCGGCGTTCGGACGATCCGCACGAAAGTCCTCTTTGCATCCTTGGTCCGGCAGACGACGCAAGTGCGCATCGGCACATGCTTGGGCCGCGGGCCCTTGCGGCGCTGCCGGGCGCCCGTCTCCTGTGTCATGGTACCACCCCCTCCGCGGGCCCGCCCCGACGAGCCCACGTGAGGCTAGACGCGAGACCCCTCGTCTTCGGTCAACGAGAGCTCGCGCCCAGTGGCGAAGTCGAAGCGGGCCCGGAGTTCTCGGTTGTAGTAGACGTCGAGCACGCCGTTGACGATCTCGACGTCCACACTCATGTTCACCAGATCGGGCGGAAGCGGCCCGAACTCGCGCTCCCGCACACTGATGGTGCCGTCGGCCCGGACCAGGCGCGGCTGGCGCCCCTGGGTCATCAGGTCGTCGGGCACCTCCGCCAGGGCCGCACGGGCCTGACGCAGGATGTCGTCGTCCGAGCCACGGAGCGCCTCGGGGTCCTTGATGTCGATGCGCCACCCGGTCAACTTGTAAGCGAGCCGGGCGTTCTGCCCGTCCTTGCCGATCGCCAGCGACATCTGCTCGGTCGGCACGATGACCCGGGCGACCTTCTCGGCTTCGTTCAGTTGCACGCTGATCGGCTTGGCCGGGCTCAGCGCGTTGGCGATGAACGTCGGCGTGTCCGGCGACCACTCGATCACATCGATCTTCTCGCCGTACAGCTCGTTCACAATGTTCTGGATACGCACGCCGCGCACCCCGACGCACGAGCCGACTGGATCGACCTTCTCCTGGCGCGCCGCGACGGCCACCTTGGAGCGCAGTCCCGGCTCTCGGGCAACGGCCATGATTTCGACCGCGCCGCTGTAGATCTCCGGGACCTCCAGCTCGAAGAGGCGGCGGATCAGGTTGGCGTGGGTCCGCGAGACGATGAGCTGCGGACCACGCGTGTCCTTGTTGACCTCCAGCAAGTAGACCTTCAGGCGCTGACCGACGCGGTAGCGCTCATTCGGCACCTGCTCGCGGGCGGGCATGACCGCCTCCGCCTTGCCGAGGTCGACAATGACCGCCTTTGGATCGGCGCGCTGGACGATGCCGTTCAAGACCTCACCGACGCGATCGATGTACTCGGCGTAGACGCTGTCACGCTCGTAGTCGCGGATACGCTGCAGCACGACCTGCTTGGCCGTCTGCGCCGCGATGCGCCCAAAGTTCTGCGGTGTGCGGTCGAAGCGGATAACATCACCCACGACCGCGTCCGGGTGAGTCTTGCGTGCCTCTTCAACCGAGATTTCGGTGTTCGGATCCTCGACCTCTTCCACGACCCGCTTGACGACGAAGATCCGGATGCCGCCCTTGTTGGGGTCGAGGGTGGGGTCGATCTGAACCTCGACTTCTTCTTCCGTACCCGCCATCTTCTTGTAGACCGTGCGCAGCGCATGCTCCACGGAGGAGAGGACCGCCTCGCGCGGGATGTTACGCTCCGCGGCAATCGTCGCAATGGCGGTATAGAAATCGCTCTTCATCGTAGTGGAATACCTCCTCGCTCGGACCTGCCCTCAGGTTGCGGTGCGTTGAGAGGACAAGGTCAGGTGGGACGAAGTGCTGCGCGGCAAAAATTAAAGTGGGCATCGCCCACTCTCGCTCGGGCACCTTCGGTTCCGGCACCTAGTATAGCAGATCGGACGGTTCCGACGCAACGGCACCATGCACCGGAATTCAGCCGGCTGCGTGCTATAATACGCCCCGGCCGAATGCGGATCGCCGGGGAGCGACAGGGGGACATATGAAGCTCCGGACATGGCTCCGCCCAGGCATGTTCGTCAAGCGCTGGATCTTGCTCTTGTTCTCCGGGCTCGTCATGACGAGCCTCGCCCTGGCGATGGCGCTTGCTTGGGTATACCGCAATTATCATTTCCCGGATCGGTTTACTCACTTCGTCCAGACCGTCACGCTCCAGTTCATCCCGCACCCGTACCGGGAACTCGTCATGCTCACCGGGGGTGCGATCGGCATCGGGCTGGGTTTCTACCAACTTAGCCGATCTCTCCTCGCCCCGTTCTGGGACCAGCGGCCGGCGGGCAAGGGCTTGGCTGACCTGATTCAGGCGCACCGCTTCGGACCGGAGCAGCCCGAGCTGCGCGTCGTGGCGATCGGGGGCGGCACCGGGCTTTCGACCCTCCTGCGTGGGCTGAAGCAGAAGAACGTCGCCATCACCGCTATCGTGACGGTGGGGGACGACGGCGGCAGTTCCGGTCGCCTGCGGACCGAGTTCAACATGCCGCCGCCGGGTGACATCCGTAACTGCCTCGTAGCGCTGGCCGACGCCGAACCGTTGATGGCCGACCTGTTCCAGTATCGGTTCGAGGAGAACGGCTCTGCGCTGGGTGGGCATAGTTTCGGCAACCTGTTCATCACCGCGATGACCCAGGTGGCGGGAAGCTTTGAGCGCGCCGTCTACGAGTCGTCGCGGGTGCTCGCCGTCCGCGGCCAGGTGATCCCCTCGTCGCTGGAGAACATCACCGTGTGCGCCGAGCTGGAAGACGGCCGCATCATCCGCGGGGAGTCGCGGATCGTTGCGGAGCGATCGCGGATCAAGCGCGTGTTCCTCGATCCCAAGCACCCGGCGGCCTACGACCCGGCTATCGTCGCCATCCTCTCGGCGGACCTGATCGTCCTCGGTCCGGGCAGCCTCTACACTTCGGTTCTGCCCAACCTGCTGGTGCAGGGGATCACGCATGCCATCCGCTGCTCGACCGCGACCAAGGTCTATGTCTGCAACGTGGCCACCCAGCGGGGCGAGACGGATGATTTCCGGGTGGTCGACCACCTGCGGGCCCTGCACGACCACGTCGGCGAGCCGATCGTGGATCATGTCCTGGTCAATGACAACTTTGGCCCGGCGGCCACCAAGATCAAGCCCGAATGGGCTGTCTCCGCGGTAAGCCTGGACGGGATCGAAGCCCTGGAGGGCTCTGTCAACGTGGTGCTCCGCGACGTGGTGAACCCGGAGTTCCCGCTGCGCCACGATCCCGACAAGTTGGCCACCGCGCTGATTGAGCTGGCCAAGCAGCGGCCCACGCCGCCCGGCGTGGATGCCGTCTTGCGAGCAAATGGTCACGACCCCGTGAGCGGGTCGCTCGAGTCCCAGGTGACGGTCCGGGGCGCGTAGCGGGCGCCCGTCGTGTAGGAGGGAAGAAAGTGGCTGTTCGTGTCGGGATCAATGGGTTCGGACGCATTGGCCGGCAGGTGCTCAAGGCCATCGTCGGGGAGTACGACGACACGCTGGAGATCGTCGCCGTCAACGACCTGACCAGCCCGCACACCCTGGCCCACCTGCTCAAGTATGACTCCACCTACGGTGTCTACGACCTGGACGTTGAGGCAACCGACGGCACCATCACCGTCGACGGGCGCGAGTTGAAGGTGTTGTCGGAGCGTGATCCGGCGAACCTGCCGTGGAAGGACCTGGGCGTCGAGCTCGTCATCGAGTCCACCGGGTTCTTCACGGATGCGACCAAGGCCCGCGCCCACATCGAGGCCGGGGCGAAGAAGGTGATCATCACCGCACCGGCGAAGAATGAGGACATCACGGTGGTCCTGGGCGTGAACGAGGATCAGTACGATCCCGAGCGCCACCAGATCATTTCGAACGCGTCCTGCACCACCAACTGCCTGGCACCGGTAGCGAAGGTCATCCAGGACACCTTCGGCATCAAGCGCGGCTTCATGACGACGGTCCATTCCTACACCAACGACCAGGTCACGCTCGACGCGCCGCACAAGGATCTGCGCCGGGCACGGGCTGCCGCTCTGAACATCGTGCCTACCACGACCGGTGCCGCCCGCGCCGTCGCGCTGGTGATCCCGGAATTGAAGGGCAAGTTCGACGGCTTCGCGCTGCGCGTTCCGACCCCGACGGTGTCGATCATCGACTTCGTTGTCGAGCTGGAGAAGCCGGCCACCGTCGAGTCGCTGAACGGCGCCTTCCAGGACGCGGCGTCGGGTGCCATGGAGGGTATCCTCGACTACACCGAGGAGCCGCTTGTTTCCACGGACTTCCGCGGTGACTCCCACTCGGCTATCGTCGATGGGCTGTCGACGATGGTCATGGAGGGGAACATGGCCAAGGTCGTGGCCTGGTACGACAACGAGTGGGGTTATTCCTGCCGCGTGGCGGATCTGGCGAACCTCATCGCCGAGCAGGGGATCAGCTAGGTCCAATCCGGCTGTAACGCTGGCGGGCGGCCGCCTCGGCTGCCCGCCCACCTGACCGCATGGCCTGAAAAGGAGCCAGTGGCGATGCCGATTCGCACGCTCGACGACCTCGACGTGGCGGGCAAGCGTGTCCTCGTCCGCGTCGACTACAACGTGCCGCTCGACGATGGGCGCATCACCGACGATACCCGTATCCGCGCGACGCTCCCAACGATCCAGGCGCTGCGGGAGCGTGGTGCCGCGATCATTCTCGTCTCCCACCTCGGCCGGCCGAAGGGGAAGGTCCGCGAGGAGCTGCGGCTGGCGCCGGTGGCTGCCCGACTCGGTGAGCTTCTGGGCGAGCCGGTGAAGTACGCGCGCGACGTGGTTGGCCCGGAGGCGCAGGCGATGGCCTCGTCGCTGCAGCCCGGCGGGGTCGGCTTGCTGGAGAACGTGCGCTTCGAGCCGGGTGAAGAGGCGAACGACCCCGAGTTCGCGCGGCAGTTGGCCAGCCTGGCCGACTGCTACGTGAACGATGCCTTCGGGGCCGCGCACCGAGCTCACGCGTCGACCACGGCCGTGGCGGACCTGTTGCCGTCAGCGGCGGGCCTGCTGATGCAGCGCGAGATCGCGGCCTTGACGAAGGTGCTGGAGTCGCCTGAGCATCCGGCGGCCTTGATCCTCGGCGGGGCCAAGGTTTCGGATAAGGTGGGGGTCATCGAGCACCTGCTGGACCGCGTTGACCTGCTGCTGCTCGGTGGTGGGATGGCAAACACCTTCCTCAAGGCGGAGGGATTCCCCGTCGGGCGCTCGCTCGTTGAGGACGACAAGCTCGACGTTGCCCGAGCGACGCTGGATCGCGCCCGTGAACGCGGGGTCACCGTGCTGTTACCGGTGGACGTGGTGGTCGCGCCCCGGCTGGAGAACGATGCCCCGACGCGGGTCGTCCCGGTCGAACAGGTCGGAGACGACGATGCGATCTACGATATCGGACCCCAGACGGTGGCGCGGTTCGCAGAGGCGCTGCGGTCTGCGCGGACGGTTGTCTGGAACGGGCCGATGGGCGTCTTCGAAGTGCCGGCCTTTGCTGCCGGGACACGCGGTGTCGCTGAGGCCGTCGCATCGTGTGAGGGCTTCACGCTGATCGGCGGCGGCGACTCCGTCGCTGCGGTCGAGCAGATGGGCCTGGCTGACCGCATCTCGCACATCTCGACCGGCGGTGGGGCGTCGCTCGAATTCCTGGAAGGGAAAGACCTGCCGGGCGTGGCCGTACTACGAAAGAAGGAATGACGAGGCGCGCATGCGGAAGCCGATCGTTGCCGGCAACTGGAAGATGAACACCTCCCTCGAGGAGGCGCGGGCTCTGGCCGGGGAGTTGCGTTCGACGCTGTCTGCCTACTCAACGGTCGAGCGCGTGCTCATCCCGCCCTTTCCCTGGATCGTGCCGCTGGCAGATATCCTCGACGGGAGCGACATCGTCCTCGGCGCGCAGGACTGCGCCGTTGAGGACCAGGGCGCCTTCACGGGGGAGGTGTCGGCGCGGATGCTGGCCCCGTTGTGCCGGTACATCATCGTTGGCCACAGCGAGCGGCGGCACATCATCGGGGAGACCGACGAGGTCGTGGCCGCGAAGCTCCGCGCGGTGCTTCGGAACGGCGCCCGCCCGATCCTCTGTGTCGGCGAGCTGCTCGAAGAGCGGGAGCGCGGCGAGGCGCGTGCGGTCGTGGAGCGACAGCTCCAGAGCGCTTTCGCGGACGTCGAGGCGGCCGACGTGCTGCGCACCGTCATTGCCTACGAGCCCGTTTGGGCAATTGGCACCGGCCGGGCGGCGACGCCCGAGGATGCGCGCGAGATGGCGAACTGGATCCGTGACGTGCTCGCGCGTTATGTCGGCGCGGAGGCGGCAAACGAGATCCGGGTCCAGTATGGTGGGAGCGTCAATGCCGACAATGCGGCCGGGTTCCTCTCCTTGCCAGAGATCGACGGCGCTCTCGTGGGTGGTGCCAGCTTGAAGGCTGACCAGTTTACGCAGATCGTGGAGCGGGCCGCTGCGCTCCGGCTTTGATCGTAGGCGTGGCGTAGTGCTATAGTTGCCGCCCGGCAGGTGGGCTCAAGCGTGGAGGCTCGCTCATGGAAACGGCGCTCTATCTCGCAACGATCCTCGTTTCGATTGTCCTGATGCTGGTGATCCTCCTTCAGTCGAAGGGCTCCGGCTTCAGCGGTGCTTTCGGCGGGGATCCGTCGTCGATCTACCGGACGCGGCGCGGCCTCGAGAGGACGCTCTTCCAGTTCACCATTGGGGTTGCTGCCGTGTACGTCCTCCTAGCGATCGTGTCCAGCTTCTACCTCTAGCACCCGGGCGTGCGCGGTCCAAGCCCTCGATCCTCCCACCGCCGGCGTTTCGGGCCCGCAATGCTGGTCGCGGGCCTGCTGGTCGTGGTGCTGACGGTCGGCGTTGGTCTGTTCGTCCGCTTCGGAGGCAGAGGCGAGCCGGCGACGGTGGAGGCGCCGGTGGTGCCCGGGTTCGGGGGTACCTACGTCGAGGGAGCCCTCGGCGCTCCGTCGACCCTAAATCCCCTGCTGGCTCGTACCCAGGCTGAGCAAGACCTCGCACGGCTCCTGTTCCGCGGCCTCACGCGCGTTGATGGCTCCGGCACAGCCCAGCCTGATCTTGCCGCCTCCTGGAGTGTCTCCGACGATGGTCTCACCTACACGTTCACCCTGCGAGACGACGCCCGCTGGCACGATGGAGAGCCGGTAACGGCGCAGGACGTCCGGTTCACCGTGGGGCTGGTCCAGGATCCTGAATTCCCGGGCGACGAGGCGCTCGCCCGCTTCTGGCGCGGAGTCGTGGTCTCGGTTCCGTCGGCCGATACCGTCGTCTTCCAGCTCCTTGAGCCGTTCGCAGCGTTCCCGACCTACGCTGCGCTGCCGATTGTCCCAAAGCACCTGTTGGGTGGTGTGCTGGCGCGGGATCTCGCGGATGATCCCTTCGCGTCGCAGCCTGTGGGGACCGGTCCCTTCCGGTTCGACAACCGGCAGGACGATGGGCAGGTAGTGGAGATCACGCTCCGGGCGTACGAGGACTTCCCCGGCGGGCGGCCTTATCTCGATCAGGTGGTGTTCCGCTACTACGAGGACGTGGAGCGCCTCCTGGAGGCACTGCGCGATGGATCGGTGCAGGGGACCGGCGCGGTGCCCGCTGAGCAGCTCCTGCGGCCGGGCGTGCTCCCCAAGGGGGCGATCGTCTATGCGTCGCCGATGCCCGGCTACACGGCGCTCTTCTTCAACATGCGGGACCCGCTCTTCGCCAGTGCTGACGTCCGCCGCGCCATCGACCTGGCGCTCGACCGTGAGCGGATCGTGAAGGGGCCGTTGGACGGTCGCGCGGAGGTCGGGTTCGGCCCGATCCCGGTGACCTCCTGGGCGTATGGCCCGCCCGGGCTGGTGCACGACCCGCAGGCGGCGAAGGATCTCCTGGAAGCCGCCGGGTGGAACGATGCGGACGGCGACGGAGTTCGGGAGCGTGGTGCCTCCCGGCTGAGCTTCTCTCTGCTCGTCAACGACGACGACCCCGAGCGGGTGGCAGTCGCCCAGGAGATCGTCGGTCAACTGCAACGAATCGGGGTGCAGGCGGTGGTGCAGCCCATGCCTGCGACGGAGGTGTCCGGCGCACTGGCCAGCCGGCAGTTCTCCGCGGCCATATTCGGCTGGCACAGTGCCACTGGTGATCCGGATTGCTACCACCTCTGGCATTCGGCTTTCGCAGACGAAGGGCTCAACTTCACCGGGTGGCGCAACCGGGAGGTGGATACGCTGCTGACGGAAGCCCGGCAGACGCCGGAGCAGGACAAGCGCCGGGAACTCTACGCGCGATTCCAGGCGGTGTTCGCCGACCAGGTGCCTGCGATCCCGCTGTACTACCCGCGCTACTATTTCGCGGTCGACGCGGACGTCCATGGGGTCGAGCCAGTACCCATCATCCGCCCGAGTGATCGTCTGGATGGCCTGGCTCGATGGTTTGTCGAGACAAGTGGAGCGGCAACCGCAACGCCGTGAGAGGGGGGGAAGCCGGAGCGAGGCAGCGAATCGCCAAGATCCGATTGGTTTGCATATGGCGGCCTGCGGTATAATCCCGGCGCCGGAGAGCGAGGCCGGGAGCGCGAATGGAGGGACCTCAACATGCCGTCACTAGGCTGGCAAGAACTGCTACTGATCTTGCTGATCGTCATCATCATCTTCGGAGCGGGTAAGCTCCCGGAGATCGGTGGGGCGCTCGGTCGTGGGATCAAGGAATTCCGCCAGGCAACTCGCGACGAATCCGAAGAGCACGACGAGACTACGACGGAGACCGCTGCGCGCGAGCCGGCTCCGAAGGATCTTTCGTAGGATCAGCTTCACACAGCAGGGATGCGACGACAGTCCCGGGCTCCGTCCCGGGATTGTGCTTCCTCGGTCCCGTCTCAAGGAGCACAGGCTTAATTGGGAACGCTGCTCCCGGGTGATCCCGCGCCCGCTTCGGGTGCCACGAACCTGGAGACGGGGCTAGGGGCGGTTCGCGCGGGAGTCCTCGCGGAAGAACCCCACGATGCTCTCCTGGCTGCCTGCGCCGTCGATGATCTCAATGAACGTGATCCGCGTCCAGGGGTAGAGGAACGCGGTGGCACCGTCGGTGACGAAGGTCAGGGACCGGCCGTCGCGACTGCGCGGGTTGCGCAGCACGACGAAGTTGTCCTTCGGGTCCGGCATCTCCTCCATCTCGGCGACGAATGGCTCTTCGTTGTGCAGGTGGACGACAACCCTGATCGACATCCTGACCTCGCTGTTCTTCCTGATGGCTCCTCAGGCCCGCAGGCCATAAATGCGGCCGTCCAGGCAGCCGATGATGACCATTCCGCGTGTGACGGCGGGGGTCGATGCGATCGCGCCGCCCAGCCGCTGTGTCCAGAGCGTCTGCCCGTCGTCCAGTTGCAGGCAGACGACGTAGCCGTCCACGGTGCCGACGTAACACCGAGCGCCGTCGATGGCGGCGCTTGACGTAATCTGGTTCGCGATCTGCTGGGACCAGAGCAGACTGCCGTCACGGCGCTCCAGGGCGTAGAGTGCCCCATCGGTCGATCCGATCACGACGAGGTCGCCCACGATGCGTGGGGAGGCGATGATCGGTCGCGATGTCTGGAAGGCCCAGCGCCGCGCCCCGTTGTCGATGTCGATCCCGTAGATGGCGCCATCGGTGCAGCCAACCACCACGATGTTGCCACCCGCGGCCGGCGACGAGAGCACCGGTCGGCCCAACTGGGTTCGCCAGCGCAGGTGGCCGTCCGTAGCCGAATAGCAGTAGAGCGACCCGTCGTCGGAGCCGACGATGACTCGGTCCTCAACGACGAGCGGGGAGGAGCGTACCGGCCCCCAGGTACGCTGCCGCCAGAGGAGGTTGCCCTGCTCGAGGTCCAGGCAGTAGCAGTACCCGTCGTCCGAGCCGACGACGATCGCGTCGCCGTAGGCGGCGGCCGACGAGCGTACCGGCATGGCGGTGCGAAAGGACCAGATGAGGCGTCCGGAAACGGCGCGCAGGGCGTAGACGGTGTGGTCCTCAGCCCCCACGACCACGAGGTCGCCGTGGACCAGCGGGCGGGCGACGATGCCACGGTTCGCGCGGAATCGCCAGAGGATCCCTCCGTCCTGGGGATTGACCGCGTACAGGTGCTGGTCGTACGAGCCAATGTAGGCAGTGCTGCCGGCTACGGCCGCGGTGCCGCGCACCTCGTCGCCTGTCTGCACCGTCCAGACGATCCGCTCCGCCGCCGCGGTGCGCTCGGTGCCGGGGCGCGACGTCTCGGCGTGTTGCTCCGTGGACGCTACAGTGGCGGGGATCACCGGGGTCGTATCGGTCGCCGCGCCGCGGGCGCGGCGGTCGCGGATTTCGATCACCGCCTGGGCCATGGCCGCGGCCGACGGGAAGCGATCCGCCGGCGTATAGGCCACGGCGCGGAGGATCAACTCCTCGAATTCCGGACTGAGTTCGGGGTTCAGTTCACGGGGCGGCCGTTGAGCGAACGTGAAGGGTGGCTCGTGCCGCGGATCGGAGCCGGTTGCCAGGTGGTGAAGGGTGGCTCCGAGGGCGTAGATGTCCCCGCGCGGCTCGGCAATGCCCCGGTATTGCTCGGGTGGGGCGTACCCCTCGGTGCCGATCATCGTGCCGCGCTGCAGCGGCTGAAACGTCCGGGCAATGCCGAAGTCGATCAAAGTGATGGCTCCGTCGTTTCGGAGCATGATGTTGGACGGCTTCAGGTCGCGGAAGACGATCGGCTCCGGCTGCTGCTCGTGGAGATAGGCAAGGACGTCGAGAATCTGGAGCGTCCAATCGACCAGGGTGTCCTCGGGAACCGGCTCCTTCTTGTTGGCGATCATGCGCTCGAGGTCGGTCCCCTCGATGAACTCCAACACCAGGTACACCAGCCCGCCGACGGTGAAGTAGTCATAGATCTTGGGGATGGCGGGATGGCTGAGCGTCGCCAACAGGGCCGCCTCGCGCTCGAAGTTGGCAAGCTGGAGCATGCGGGTGCGTTCGTCCGGCTCGCGCGTGAACATCTCTTTAACGGCGCAGAGCCGCTCAACCTGGCTGAAGCGGAGGTCACGGGCGACGTAGACCGTGCTCATGCCCCCCTGGCCACAGACCCGAAGGATCTCGTAGCGCCCTTCGAGGATGGTTCCGGCAGGGAGGGCATCTCGGTAGCGCTGTGAGCGAGCGATCTCGGCCACGACCGCAACCCTTTCGGCGACTTCTGCCCGTGGGCGGATCCCGCTGCGTCGTCGTGACCGCGGGGACGGGGCGTTTGCGTAGCATCATTATCGCAAGGCTGCATGCGCCCTGGCCCGTACTGCAGTCCTATTTCCTGGCTGGGGATAGCGAACGCGACATGTATAATCCTGCCGAGGGACCGAGTCGCATCCTCGCGAGCGACCGAACGTCGGAGGACCAGTGCTGAGACCAGTTTCGTCCCGTTCCGCCTCCCGGCTGCCCGATGCCGTCGACGAGGAGGTGGAAGCGGTTCCGCCTCCGGAGCGGAGCGGCGCGAAGCGCAAGTCGCTCGTCTGGGAGCTCGTCGAGACGCTCCTCCTTGCTCTGCTCATCTTCGTGGCCGTGCGCAGTGTCGTCCTGAACTACCGCGTGGACGGCAGCAGCATGGAGCCGAGTCTCCACGATCGGGAGATGCTTATCGTCAACCGGCGGGAGTACTTCCACATCGACCTCAACGCGCTGGCCAACTTGATCCCGGGGGTCGAGGTGGAGGGCACCCGCGAGTGGTACCTGTTCCGCCCGCCGCAGCGGGGCGATGTCGTCGTGTTCCACCCGCCGCTGGGGGGATCCGAACCGTTCATCAAACGGATCATCGGCCTGCCGGGAGACGAGGTGGTGATCAGGGACGGCGCGGTCTTCATCAATGGCAAGCGGCTTGAAGAGCCGTATCTCCAAACCCCGACGCTCTGGGGCGGTCTGCTCGAGGAGCCGATGGTGGTGGAGCCTGGCCACGTCATCGTGCTGGGCGACAACCGCAACAACAGCAGCGACTCGCGCGTCTTTGGCCAGGTGTCTATGGATCGGATCATCGGGAAGGCCTGGATCGCCTACTGGCCCCCGGGCCAGATGCAGGTGCTCCCCCAGCCGGCGTATTCGTTCCAATGATGACAGCCGCGCGGCTGTAGCGTTCGTCGGGCGGCGATAGTAGAATCGATGAAGCACGTCTCTCGCGATGATGGTCGCGTGTCGATGCATTCTTGGGGATGGTCCAGGTGCGTGGCCGCGCGCGCGAGGAAGGTACGGCACCATGATTGAGACGGTGGTTGAGAGCATCCGCGTCAGCCTGGTGACGCAACACCGGGTGGTGATCCTCAAGGAAGTGGCAGGCGAGCGGCACCTGCCGATTTGGATCGGTCCGTTCGAGGCCGAGGCGATCGCCATGGAGTTGCAGGGGGTGCCTGCCGCGCGTCCCCTCCCGTACGATCTGCTGAAGCGGATCGTGACCGATATGGGTGGCGTCGTGCGCGAGATCCAGGTGACTGATCTTTCGCAGGATGTCTTCTACGCACGGATCATGATCGAGCAGAACGGTCGAATGCTCGAGATCGACAGCCGGCCAAGCGACGCCATAGCGTTGGCAGTGCGCACCAAGGTGCCGATCCTGGTCGACGAGGCCGTGATGGACCGGGCGGGAGTCAAACTGGAAGCGGAAGGCGAGACCGACGAGCCAGAGGTGCCGCCGCAGGAACGGTCCAGCGAGTCGACGGTGTCGGAAGCCGATCTGTCGGTCTTCCGCGAGTTCATCAACTCGCTGGATCTCGACGATTTCGACAGGCGACGAGACCACTGAGAGTCGGTACCAGTGAGTAGAGAGCCAGACCACACTGAGGTCCGACGGATCGTCCTGTCGGTGTTAGAAGAATGCTCGCAGTGCCACTACCCCCACTCGCTCGACGACTTCCACGTCGTGGGGCGCCGTGATGGCCTGTGGGTGCTGCGCGTGCACTGCACGGCATGTCACGCCGAGGTGTATGTGGCGGCCGTAGTGGGCGAGGCAGGGTTCGACGTCGCGGAGACCGACGGGATTGACTGGCTCGACGCGGACGATGTCCTGGTCGAGGATGAGATTGAGGACGAGCCCGAGCCGGTGACCGTCGACGACGTGCTCGACATGCACGAGTTTCTCGAGACCTTCGACGGCGATTTTCACGCCCTATTCGCGCGACGCCGGCGCTAACCGTCCCCGCCCACCCCGACGGCGCTCCCCGTAGGGGAGCGATCAGAGAAGGTGATGGGCCGTTTCCGTGAATCAGGAGCAGTCTGAAATCCCCCGTGCTGAGCTCCAGGAAGAGGCGCTTAGCCACATCGATGCTTTGTATCGCACCGCCTACCGCATGACCGGGAACGCCATGGACGCTGAGGATCTCGTCCAGGAGACATACCTGCGGGCGTTCCGGTCGCTCCACCAGTTCCGGCCGGGAACGAACCTGCGGGCCTGGTTGTTCAAGATCCTGACGAACGCGTTCATCAACGACTACCGGAAGCGTTCGCGACGGCCGAGGAGCACATCGCTGGACAACGTTGAGGACTACTACCTGTACTCGCACCTGATCGACTCCGGCATTCAGCCTGCCAGCACACGCCCGGAGGACGAAGTCCTGGCGAGCATCCCGGACGAGGCGGTCATCGCGGCGCTGGAGTCGCTGCCCGACGAGTTCCGCCAGGTCGTGCTCCTGGCCGATGTGGAGGGTTTTTCCTACCGGGAGATCGCCGACATTATGAGTACGCCGGTCGGCACGGTGATGTCCCGCCTGCATCGAGCTCGGCGACGCCTGCAAGGTGCCATCCTGAAGGCATGCACGGCGGCTGCGTGTTCCGTCGGTTCCGATGGAGATGCGTGCGATGCTCGACTGCGATGAGGTCATGGAACGGCTGTATCACTACCTTGACCGCGAGTTGAGCGAGGCGGAGCTGGCGGAGGTTCGCGCGCACCTCGACGCCTGCCCGCCGTGCCGCGAGCGGTTCACGTTCGAGCAGAACGTGCTCCGGCGCGTCGGCAAGTGCGCGCGGCAACTCAGCGCGCCTCCGTCGCTGGTCGAGAAGGTCCGGCGCATGTGCGATCAGTGAGCATTCGCCCGTCGCCGGCGACGGGCTATCGCGTCCTCCGGGAAGCGAACGAGTTCGTGGTGAATCGAGGGGCAGCGCAGGTTGTGCTCGTCGATCTTGCGGTTGATCTCCCGCGCGGCCTGGACGTAGCGCTGCTCTAGCCGGTCGAGGATCGCGCGGTCACGTGGCCGGCGTGGGTCGAGGACAGTCGCCTGCTCGTCGTACTCCTGCAGAGCCGCGATGACCCGCGGCCGCTCCTCATGGATCTCCTTGCGCAGTTGGAGCCAGTCGGGGAGCATGTCGTTTTCGCGGAGCAGATGGTTGGCCAGCCATTCCGGCCCAGAGCCGGGTTCGAGTTTCAGCGGCCTGCCCTGCCCGCGCAGGTTCTCAAAGAGCCCCTTCTCCCTGGCTTCCTCGACCCGGTTTTCGATGAGCTGATCCCACCACCACATCGCGTTGCTGCGTCCCTGTCCATGGCGCTCGGTCAGACTGGCTCAAGTCTAACAGCCACGAGGGACAGTTGCCCGGTTGGCAAGCGTTGTACGGCCCAAACGCCGTTGTTATACTCGCCGGAGGGATTGTGCGCTCTCCGCCCACGTGGACGGAGGCTTGAGAGGACGGCGAGTTGGCCCACGCGACACACACGGACGGCGAGCTGGACCTCGAACCGCTGAAGCGGATTCTCGAGCGCGACTTCCGCTACGACACGCATCAGGATGCCGAAGAACTGATCCTCGGGGCCTGTCAGGAGGCCCAGAACCTGTACGGCTGGGTGCCCCAGCCCGCGGCGCAGGTCATTGCCGACCACCTGGGCGTCAGTGTCAACCGCGTCTATTCCCTTCTCACCTTCTACGCCGACTTCCGGACCGAGCCGCCAGGGAAGCATTTCCTGCTCCTGTGCCACGGGACGGCCTGCTATGTGATGGGCTCCCAGCGCCTGATCGACACGCTGCGAGATGAGTACGGCATCACCAACGGTGAAGTGACGCGCGACGGCGAGTTGACGCTGCAGGTGGTCAACGGCTGCCTCGGTGTTTGCGACCTCGCGCCGGTCATCCAGGTCGACCACCACACCTACTGCGGGCGCCTCACGCCTGATCGCCTGCGCGAAACCCTGGAAGCTTTGAAGCGCGGCGAGCCCCTGGAGGAGCGCAATGAGACTGACTGACCGGGCGGCATTCGAGCAGTACGCAGCGGAGGCCGAACGGCGCTGGGCGGAGCGCACCGCGGGCGACCGCTGGGTCGTGAGCGTGGGCATTAGCGAGTGCAGCATTGCCAAGGGTGCCCGCCAGACGATGGATCATCTCCGGCTCGCGCTGGAGCAGGCGGGAATCGCGGCCGAGGTACGGCGGGTTGGCTGCGCCGGCTGGTGCTGGGCCGAGCCCTACGTTGAGGTGAAGGCACCGGGCGCGCCGCCGGTCATCTACCAGAAGATCACGACCGACAAGGTGCCGGAGCTGGTCGATGCCATGAAGCGCGGGGTCGTCAAGGCCGAGTGGGCGCTCGGCGTCCGCGCCGACCAGCCGTTCGAAGGCGTCCCACCGCTGAACCAGCATCCGTTCCTTGCCGGGCAGCGCCGCGTCCTGATGGCCGACTGGGGGATCATCGACCCTGAGTCGATCGAAGACTACATCGCCCGCGGCGGCTACCAGGCGTGGATCAAGGCGATCTTCGACATGACGCCGGAGGAGGTCGTCAACGAGGTCAAGATCTCCAACGTGCGTGGTCGCGGTGGCGCGGGCTTCCCGGCCGGGATCAAGTGGGAGAGCGGCCGGCGCACCCAGGCGTGGCCAAAGTACGTCATCGCCAACAGCCACGAGGGGGAGCCCAACGTCTTCAAGGATCGGCGGCTGATCGAGAGCAACCCACATCTGGTCCTGGAAGGGATCATGATCGGTTGCTACGCGCTCGAAACGCCCCACGGCTACAACTACGTGGGGGGCGAGCACAAGCTGGCGATCGAGCGCTTCCGCAAGGCGGTGGATCAGGCCTACGAGCTCGGCCTGCTCGGCGACAACGTGCTCGGCAGCGGGGTGAGCTGCCACATCCGCGTGCGCACCGGCGGCGGCGCGTACATCTGCGGCGAAGGTTCGGCGCTGATGTACTCGGTCATGGGCCAGCGGGGCCAGCCGCGGACCAAGCCACCGCGCTCCGTCGAAGAGGGCGTGTGGAAGCGCCCGACGGTGCTGAACAACACCGAGACCTTCGCCAACATCCCCGGCATCATCCGGAATGGCGGCGCCTGGTACGCCGCGATGGGCACGGAGAAGAGCACCGGCACGAAGCTCATCACCATGCAGGGTCCGGTGCAGCGCATCGGCGTGGTCGAGATCGAGATGGGCATGCCGATGCGCGAGGTGATCTTCGGCCTCTTCGGTGGCATGCGGGAGGGGTACGTCTTCAAGGGCGTCCAGACCGGTGGGGTCTCGGCCGGGCCGCTGCGTGAGGAGCAGCTCGACGTCCCGGTCGACTTCGACTCGCTGACGCCGCTGGGCGGGATGCTCGGCTCGGGCGGATTCGTCGTCTTCGACCAGTCGGTGTGCGCGGTCGACTTCGCCCGCTACCTCCAGGAGTTCAACCGCTACGAGTCGTGTGCCAAGTGCGTGCCCTGTCGGCTCGGCAACCCGGCGCTGGTGGAGATCATCGAACGCATCCGCCTGGGTCAGGCACGGCAGGGGGACCTCGCGCTCATCGAGGAAACCAGCCGCCCCATCATCGACCTCTCGCTGTGCGGCCTGGGTCAGGTCGCGCCGATGCCCACGCTGGGGATGATCCGCGCGTTCCCGGAGGATTTCGCGGCGCATATCGAGGAACACCGGTGTCCCGCGGGCGTCTGCCCGGTGGAGAGTGGTGCGCCGGCGGCGACGGCCGCGGGCGATTGAGCCGGATCCGCCAGCAACGTATCTGCGAGGAGCATCAGCGCCCGCCGGTTTCGGCACCGGCGGGCGTCTTCGCGCGTGCGCCCCTCGACGGGTTCAGCGATAGGTAGACCACCGCTCCAAGCACCAGAGCGGCACCGGCGATCTGGGCAGGGTGGAGGTGCTGGTCGAGGATCAGCCACGCCAAGGCGATTGCAAACACCGGCTCCACCGTCGCCAGGATCGACGCGGTGCTCGGCCGCAACATGCTCAGCCCCCACGTGTAGAGGGCGACCGGCACCACGGTGACGGCGAGCGCGGGCCAGAGCGCGATCCGCAGGAGCAGCCCGGGCTCCGGGAGCGTCGGTCCGGAGACGAGCAGCTTGACGGGGATGAGGCAGAGCGCGCCGATCCCCATGCCGTAGACCATCACCGTGAGTGGCGGGACCGAATCCATCGCCCGTTTCCCGAAGAGGCTCATGCTGCTGTAGGTCACGGCCGAGAACAGGCCAGCCGCGATGCCTTTCAGAGTCAGTTCACCCGTGCCACGCAGGATGTCCGCGACGAGCACCGCTCCGAGGAGCGTCGCGCCGAGCGCGATCGTCGCGGTGCGAGTCATTCGGTATCCAAGGAACAGGTGCTCTCCCAGCGCGACCCAGGCCGGCGCGGTGTAGAGGAGCACCGTCGCGACCGGCACGCTCGACCAGTGGAAGGCGTAGATGAGCGCGACGTAGAACACGCCGAAGCTCACCACTCCGGTGCCGAGGAGGCTGGCGCGGGCGGCGCGCGGCACCCGCAATGCCTCCGGGCGCCGCATGAGTGCATACGCCAATACCACGAGCGCTGCGATGGTGAGGCGGAGTGTCACCATCGTCACACGGTCGGTGCCGCCGCCGTGCAGCAGGATCTCGTACGAGATCCCCAGCGTGCTCCAGAGACTCGCCGCGGCGATCACGGCGAGGGATGGTACCAGCGCGCGGGAGTGGGCCGTGCTGTCAGAGGGTGATCGTCTGGCCACGTCCCGACTGCTCGGCTGCGGTGACCGCGTAGCGGGCGACGATCACGTCTTGCACCGCGTTCCCCACCGACTTGAAGAAAGTCACCTGCTCCGGGTTGGAGCGTCGCTCGGCACTGCCGTTGACGACGTGCCCGAGCTCAACCCTCACCGCGTCGCGGGAGAGGAGGCCGGCATCAATGGCCTTCAACAGGTCGCCAGCCTCGGCCATCGCCGCGTCGACCGCATCCACCACCAGGTAGCTGCGCGCGACGGTTTCGGGCGGAACCTCCTGCATCTCGGGCGTGAAGGCGCCGATGGCGTTGATGTGTGTTCCAGGCCGGACATCAGCGTCGGCGAAGACGGGCTGACGCGCGGTGGTGGCTGTGCAGATCACGTCGGACTCGGCCACGGCGCGGTGCACGTCGTCGACGGGCATCACCTTCTCGGCCAGCGCCGGGTCGTAGGCGCGCAGGCGATCGGCGAACGAGGCAGCCGCGTCGGCGTTCACGTCGAACACGTTGACGCGCTCAATCGGCCGCACGGTAGCGACGGCCCAGGCCTGGGTCACTCCCTGGGCACCGGCGCCGATCACCGTGAGGACGCGGCTGTCGGGGCGAGCCAGCAGGTCGGTGGCCGCGCCCGAGACGGCACCGGTCCGGAGTGCGGTGATGAACGTGCCGTCGAGGAGGGCCAGCGGCTCGCCGGTTTCCGTGCTGGTCAGGAGCACGACAGCGTGGATGGTCGGCTTGCCGCGCTGCGGGTTGCGCGGGAAGACCGAGACAATCTTCACCCCGAGACCTTCGGCGGACGGGACATGGGCGGGCATGAAGAGCGTCACCCCCTCATGTTCCGGGACTTCGAGTGGGGTCCGCAGCGGTGACTCCGTGCGCCCTGCCGAGAGTTCGGCAAAGACCTGCTTCATCAGGTCGACGGCGGTGCCCATCGGCACCAGTTCCTGCACGTCAGCGGCTGTGAGTACCAACATCCCAGCACCTCCCCGAGACTAGCGTCGCCATGGCGGACCTGGCCGCAGCAGTGTAGCATGCGGTCGCGGAAGGTGGTGACGATGCGCGACGCGGGCAACGACGCGATTGTGGTCGGCTCAGGGCCGAACGGGCTGGCCGCCGCCATCGTGCTGGCGCGTGCCGGCCGCTCGGTGGTGGTCTACGAGGCTGCGACCACCTGGGGCGGCGGTCTGCGCACCGAAGAACTGACTCTGCCGGGGTTCCGCCACGACGTGTGCGCGACCTCGCTCCCGCTGGCGGCTGCGTCGCCCTTCTTCCGTGAACTCTCGCTGGACGAGTACGGGATGTCCTGGGTGCACCCGGATGCGCCGCTGGCGCACCCGTTGGACGACGGCACCGCAGTGCTGCTGGAGCGGTCGGTGGAAACCACCGCGGCCGGGCTCGGGGCGGACGGCGCGGCCTGGCAGCGGATCTTCGGCCCTCTCGCGGCGCGGGCGGGGATGCTGGCCCACGACCTGCTCGGACCACTCCGCGTGCCGCGGCACCCGATCGCGCTCGCCCGATTCGGGGCCCTGGGTTTGCTCCCCGCCCGTACGCTGGCGCGCGCTGTCTTTACCGAGGAGCGTGCTCGGGCCCTGTTCGCCGGGCTGGCCGCGCACTCCATGCTCGCGCTCGATCAACCAGTCAGCGCGGCGATCGGTCTGGTCCTCGGGATGTACGCCCACGCCGTCGGCTGGCCGTTCGTCCGCGGTGGTGCACAGGTGCTCGCCGATGCTCTCGCCGCGTGCCTGCGGGAGGCCGGCGGTGAAATCGTGACCGGCCAACCGGTGGTGTCGCTGGACACGCTGCCCGTGGCGCGACAGGTGCTGCTCGACCTGTCGCCGCGCCAGGTGGTGGCGCTTGCCGGGGAGCGGCTGAACCCTGGTGATCACCGTCGCCTGTGCCGTTACCGGTATGGGCCGGGGGTCTTCAAAGTCGACTGGGCGTTGGACGGTCCGATCCCCTGGCGTGCGCCGGAGTGCCGGCGGGCCGGCGTCGTGCACCTGGGCGGTACGCTGGATGAGATCGCGGCGGCCGAATGGGCGGCGACGCACGGTCGCGTACCGGAGCGGCCCTTCGTACTCCTGGCGCAGCCGTCGCTCTTCGATCCCACCCGAGCACCGGCCGGTCGGCACACGGCGTGGGCCTACTGCCACGTCCCGCACGGCTGCGGGGTGGACATGACCGAGCGCATTGAAGCGCAGGTCGAGCGCTTCGCTCCGGGGTTTCGCGATCGGATCCTGGCCCGCCACACCCGCTCTCCCCGCGAGTTCGAGGCGTATAACCCGAACTACGTGGGTGGGGACGTCAACGGCGGCGTGCAGGACCTGCGTCAGCTCTTTACCCGGCCTGTGCCGCGTTGGGACCCGTACCGCACGTCCGACCCAACGCTCTTCATCTGCTCCGCCTCGACACCGCCCGGTGGGGGCGTGCACGGCATGTGTGGTTACCACGCCGCGCGCTCGGCTTTGCGCGCGGCGCGGTGAGGCCGTCTGGTTCCAACACGTCGCGGCGTGCTAGTCCTCGGGGGACCAGGTCGTCTCGGGGTCGAGCGGGTAGATCGGCCGACGCAGCCGCCGGTAGTCGAAGCGCTCAAGGCGCGGGCTGCTGATGCCGGGCGCATCGACCTCGATGACCTTGGTGGCGATCGGCTCAAAGGCAGCGCGGAAGTGCGCGGCGCTCTTCAGCACCAGGATGCGGCGCTGGGTCGGCTCAATCCCGAAACAGCGGAAGAAGTTCAGGTCGTGGGGATGCCCGCGCAGCTCTGTGAGCTGTAGCTCGATGCCGTCCGGACCGCCGATCTCAAGCACGACCGTCTTCCCCCGGCTGGCATAGGTCCCTGCGCCCATAGGGCCAAGGATCGGGAAGCGGCCCTCATGGATGAGGCGCACGCGGCCGGTGACCTCGACTGGCTCGCCGTGGTACTTGTCGTGTTTGCCGCCGACCGAGAGCGTGACGGTCGCGCCGACGCCCGCCTCGATGCAGGCCGCCACCGCCTCCGGATCCATGATCTGAGCCACCGCAGCCGAGCGGGCATTCGCTTCCAACAGCCCGCGGAGGACGGCGGTGCCGTCCCCGGCCGTGCCGCTCGCGCCCGAGTCGGCGATGTCTGCCAACACGTAGACGCTCCCCGGTTCCCCGGCCATGGCCTCGGCGATGGCGTCCGCGATCGGGGTCGGGTGGATAGTGAAGTCGTCGCGCAGGTCCCAGCAGATGCGGGCCAACTCCGTGGCGTAGCGCCGGGCGAGTGCCGGGTCACCGTCGGTCACGACGATCGTGGCGACGCCGGCGAAGGGCACGTCGGCGAAGGGGAACCCGCCCAGCACCGTTGCGGCGAGGACGCCCGGTTCCTGCTCGATCTCGCGAGCGCGATCAATCGCCGTCTTGAGCGGGGACTGCCAGGTCGTCACCATCGACTGGTTCGGCGCGATGAGGGGCAGGCGGACGTGCGCCATTGTGGGCCGCGCCTCGCCACGGATAGCTGCCAGGAGGATGCGCATGGCGTGCGCGCCGGTCTCGGGCGTGTCGATGTGCGGATAGTGCTTGTAACCGACGAA
>Ga0207873_1001039_pt1 | contig 28237 bp, 28 predicted proteins | sample BGWIniCompost_FD_187373 | JGI IMG/M metagenome (GOLD analysis project Ga0207873, IMG submission 187373) | Cellulose adapted compost microbial communities from Newby Island Compost Facility, Milpitas, CA, USA - BGW Initial Compost (SPAdes)... ...
GCCGTTGCATTAGTTCCCATATATACCATTGTATAATCTCCATCATCCTCTATTACCGAAGCATGATAAACACCAAAACCCTCCCAAGTGTATGATGTAGTAAGTAGAGGATTACCCTCATACCTGGTAAAATTTATACCATCAGTTGAAGTTGCTAAATTTATCCACCAGGTTTGTTGAAAGTATCCTGCTGTGTAATACAAATAATAAACACCATTTTTTTTAATAATTGAATTTGCACCAAGTTGGAATTCTTCCATATTCCCTACAAGAATAGGTTCAGGATGCTTTATCCAATTTATTCCATCGGTTGAAGTTGCCAATCCAATATTCCAATGCCCCCATAAATCGGAAAAACCAGAATAGTACATTTTATATACACCATTTTCTTTAATAACCGGACCAGAATGAACAGCCCAGGAATCCCAACTTCCTTCTTCTCCCGGATAAAGAACAGGTGTTGACAAGGGGTGATTCCAATTAATTCCATCAAATGATTCTGCATAAAGTATAAAAGTTTTTGCTGTGCCTATATCACCCATATACCACATCTTTAATAAATTTCCATCTCTAATTATAAAAGGTTGTGAAATGTTTGTATTGTCATAAGGTCCGGATGTACTTTGCAAAATAGGGTTTCCCATAAAATCAACCCAGTTATTAGATTCCCAATTAACCAAAATATCTCTTCCTTTCCCTGTTGAAATTAAAGTGAGGTTAACCTGGGTTAATATTCCTGCCTGTACATTTACATTAGTCTCACCGGTATATAAAATTACACCTGCAGAATCTTTTGCATTAACCTGTAAATGCCATTTTCCTGCGGGGATATCATCTATTACAATATCTGCAGAAGTAGAATTTATTAAATTTAAATTTCTATATAAGGTATCATACTGCTCTCGTGCTAGAAATGCCTCTATAAGAACAATCTCTGATGGAGTTTTAACTTTATTTATTTTTAATGCAACTTTACCAAGTAACAAATCAACGGGTTCTTCTTTGGTAGGAACTTCATAAGTACATTGAAAAGATAGGAAGGTGAGAACTACTGTAAATGTAAGTAGAATTTTTTTCATCTTGGGACCCCTTTCCCAATTTTTAGTTTTTGTGAAATCAAGGTAAATATTCTACTTTTAATTCTCAAGAATTATTTTTTAATAAGTGCTGTAATGAAAAGATATTTTGTTTGTGTATAAAATAGAGATCACAATTGTTATGTAGATTATGATTAATATCTTCTAACTCAATTAACAGGTTATCAAATAGATAAAATACTTTATAGCCAATCTTTTGAAGCATATCAATAATAATTCTTCTGTTTTTTTCTGAACATATTTCAATTTGTAGAATTGGTTTGAATCTATTAATAATTTCTGCAAATTCGGGAATTACTTTGTCTTCATAGCCTTCAATATCACATTTAATGAACTGAAGTTCCTTAAGATCACTAAATAATTTTTGAGGACGAACAGATTTAACTCTGTATTTATTTTTAATTTCATCCACATCATTGTTTAAAACCTTTGTATAACCAAAATGAACCAGTCCGTTTACTGATGGTGTACCCATTTCAATTTCTGCATTATCTGTATTACTCAGTGCATAAGGTAACAGCTTAACTATCGCGGATAGATTATATCTTTTAAGATTTTTCTCCAATATTTTTCTGAACAACGGGACGGGTTCAACAGCATAAACTTTTCCTCTGGTTCCTACAATTTCTGCAAGAGGTATTGAATAGTATCCGACATTTGCACCAATGTCTATACAGGTATCTCCTTCAGAAATTAAGCTGCTTAGGAAATACATTTCGGGATAATTTTTTCTTGCCCTGTCGGAATGATACATTTTAAGAAAAACATTGCTTACCAGGGAAAGATATTTTTCATCTCCCAAAGTTTTAAGAAGTGTTTTCCTGATAAAACGATTGAGTATCAAATAAACTTAGAGGCTTGTTGTTTCCTTGCAATAAATGTAATTCCCGCACCGATTTTATTATTACTTTTGTAATCCAGGTACATCATTAAAAAAGCACACGGGAATGTAACTAAAAAATATACAGGTAAAATAATAAAAAAGATTTTCGAGGTGTTAAGTAAAAGCATTGGGTATTTTATCGCTAAACGCCATGCTTTATCACCCCAATATCCATAAGAGTATCTGTAATAAAATTTATTAAAACCGACTGATGAAAGTTTATCTTTTAAATCTTTATCTGAATACCCTATCCTTGCATGTTCGCCAATAAAACTTTCACCATCTTCTTCATGTACATCGCTGCCGCCGTAAACCGACGGAGTATTAATAACAAGGTATCCATCATTTTTTAAAGCTGAATAAAAATTTTTGAATACTGTTACATCATCTTCAATGTGTTCCATTACATCTACACAAACTATTAAATCAAATTTGTTGTAATGATTTATTTGTGTTAAATCTTCTATGCCGAATGAAACATTTTTAATATTCTTCTTTGCAAAAAAATCTTTATTATCTTTTATCCATTCCGTTTTAACATCCACAGCATAAATTGTATTGGGACTAATTTCCTTAGTCATAAAATATGTATACTGACCATAACCTGTTCCCGCATCAAAAATATTAATCTCTTTTGTACCAAGTTCTTTTCTTATCTTTTTCAATTCTCTTTTAACATACCATGCTCTTAAAAAAAACAGATTAAGCAGTTTGTAAAATAAAACTCTTAAAAAAGGAAATCTTCTTATAACAGAAGCAAAAATATCTTTAACAGGATCGTAATACATTAATTAATGATGATGTGGATTGAGGTTTGATCTTTATCTTTAACCAGCACCTGAACTTTTTTTATCCTCTGTCTTTTATAATATATTCTTTTTCACTTCTCATATTATGGACATACATTTCTCCGAGCAAACCAACAGAAAAAAACTGAACACCTACAATTATCAAAAGGATACCGAGAAACAGCATTGGTCTGTTGCTTAAATATCCTCCGCTTATCCATAAATAAGTAAGATATCCGTTAACAATTATACCTAAAAGAAAAGCAAGTGCACCTAAAAACCCGAACAGATGCATAGGACGTTTAATATATCTTGTGGTAAAAATAACTGTTATCAGATCTATAAATCCTTTGAAGAAACGGGATATGCCGAATTTTGTTTTTCCATATCGGCGAGAATGATGTTTTACAACAACTTCCGAAATTGTAAATCCCTGCCAGTTTGCCAGTACAGGAATGTATCTGTGGAGTTCTCCGTAAATATAAATATTATCGGTTACTTCCCTGCGGTAAGCTTTTAGTCCGCAGTTAAAATCATGAATTTGAATTTTACTTATTAGTCTTGTGACGAAATTAAAAAATCTTGATGAGTATCTTTTTATAAAAGGATCTTTCCTGTTTTTTTTCCACCCCGAAACAAGATCATATCCTTCTTCAAGTTTCTTTAAAAGATTGGGAATTTCCGTCGGGTCATCCTGAAGATCGGCATCCATCGTAATTACAACATCACCGGTTACAGCTTTAAATCCAATTTGAAGTGCTGCAGATTTTCCATAATTCTTTTTAAAACTAATGTATTTAAATCTCTTATCTGTTCTGCAGATTTCTTTTATTACATTTAGAGAATTATCTGTACTTCCATCATCTACAAAAATAACTTCAAAACCAATATCCAAAGGTTTAATTACTTTCCTTATTTCATGGGCAATAATGTTGAGTGATTCCTCTTCATTTAAAAGAGGAATTATTATTGAAACTTTTCTAAAACTTATAGATTCTTTTTTTTGTTGATTTTGCGGGGAACTCTGCCTTTTCCGGCTGTAAAAGCGTCTTCTTCTTGCCCCATAATACATCGACTTCTTCTCCGTATCATTCTTTTGACTTTCAGAAACCCGGGGTTCCTGCTTTTCATTATCTTCCAATTATCTGTTTCATCCATTTTTTGTTAATAATTAAACAAAATTAACTCTATTATAGCTGAAAAACAAAATAGTTATCACAGCTCAAATTCAATTTATATCCATTTAAAAATTCAATAGAAATTTCTTACAGGTTATAGAATTTTACATCCTTATCAATCTTGACATTTTTGTATAGATTGTCTAAGTTTCTATTAGTTAAAAAATAATTTGAGCATCCGGAGCGAAAATGAGTACAACTGAAATAGGAACAATAGAACAATTAGCAAATAAAGAATACAAATACGGTTTTGTAACTAACATAGAAACTGAAAGCCTTCCTAAAGGATTAAATGAAGATATAATTGCAAAACTTTCGGAGATAAAAGGTGAACCTGAATGGATGCTGGAGTGGAGACTTAAAGCATACCGTCATTGGCTTAAAATGAAAGAACCTCACTGGCCAAATATCAAATATAATCCTATTGATTACCAGGATATCTCCTATTACTCTGCACCAAAAAAAAAAAAGGAATATAAAAGTCTGGAAGAAGCCCGTGAAGTTGACCCTGAATTAATCCGGACTTTTGAAAAATTAGGAATTTCTCTTGAGGAACAGAAAAGATTGGCAGGTGTTGCTGTCGATGCGGTTTTTGATTCGGTTTCAGTTGCTACGACATTTAAAGAAACTCTTGCAGAGATGGGAATTATTTTCTGTTCAATGAGTGAAGCGATAAGAAATCATCCCGAGCTTGTAAGAAAATATATGGGTAGCGTAGTTCCTTATACCGATAATTTTTTTGCATCACTGAACTCTGCAGTTTTTAGTGATGGTTCATTTGTTTATATACCGAAAGGTGTCCGCTGTCCGATGGAGCTTTCAACTTATTTCAGAATAAATGCTGCAAACACAGGACAATTTGAAAGAACATTAATCATTGCCGATGAAGGTTCCTACGTAAGTTATCTCGAAGGATGTACTGCTCCAATGCGTGATGAAAATCAGCTTCATGCAGCGGTAGTAGAATTAATTGCTCTTGATAATGCTCAGATAAAATATTCAACTATACAAAACTGGTATGCAGGCGATAAAGAAGGCAAAGGCGGCATTTATAATTTTGTTACCAAGCGCGGAGCCTGCAGGGGTGTTAATTCTAAAATTTCATGGACACAGGTTGAAACAGGTTCAGCAATTACATGGAAATATCCAAGCTGTATTTTGCAGGGAGATAATTCTGTTGGTGAATTTTATTCAGTTGCAATGACTAACAATTACCAGCAGGCAGATACCGGCACTAAAATGATTCATCTTGGAAAGAATACCAGGAGTACAATTATATCAAAAGGTATTTCTGCCGGAAGAAGTAATAACAGTTACCGCGGGCTTGTAAAGATTGTTAAGAAAGCTGATGGGGCAAGAAATTTTTCGCAGTGCGATTCTCTTTTAATCGGTGATAAGTGTGGTGCTCATACATTTCCTTATCTCGAAATAAATAATCCTACTGCACAAATTGAACATGAAGCAACCACATCAAAAATTGGTGAAGACCAGATTTTCTATTTAAATCAAAGAGGAATTTCTACCGAAGATGCAATCGGATTAATTGTTAACGGATATTGTAAAGAAGTATTTAAAGAACTTCCGATGGAGTTTGCAGTTGAAGCAACAAAACTTTTAAGCATTAGTCTTGAAGGAAGTGTTGGATAATTAGTAAGAATTTTAATCTGAATTAAAGGAAAATAAATGTTAGAAATTAAAAACTTACACGTAAATATAGATGGTAAAAAAATATTAAAGGGAGTTAATCTGAGTATTAATCCCGGTGAAGTACATGCTATAATGGGACCCAATGGTTCAGGCAAAAGTACTCTCGCACAGGTTCTTGCAGGTAAAGAAGAATATGAAATAACTGAAGGTGAGATATTTTATAACGGAAAAAATCTTCTTGAACTTTCACCTGAAGACCGGGCACGGGAAGGAATTTTTCTTGCATTCCAGTATCCGATTGAAATTCCGGGAGTAAGCAATACAAATCTTTTAAAAAATGCTCTTAATGAAATAAGAAAATACAATGGACTGGAAGAACTCGATGCAATGGAGTTTCTTTCTCTTATCAAAGAAAAAACAAAATTAGTTGAACTTGACCCGCAGCTTCTGAACCGTTCTGTTAATGAAGGTTTTTCAGGCGGCGAGAAAAAACGAAACGAAGTTTTTCAAATGGCTGTGCTTGAACCAAAACTTGCTATTCTTGATGAAACAGATTCAGGTCTGGATATAGATGCTTTGAGAATTGTTGCAAATGGTGTAAATGCTCTAAGATCAGAAGAGAGATCTTTTCTGGTAGTTACACATTACCAAAGGTTACTTAATTACATAGTTCCCGATTTTGTTCATGTTCTCTACCAGGGGAAAATTATTAAATCAGGCACTAAAGAATTAGCCCTCGAACTTGAAGAAAAAGGTTATGATTGGGTAAAAGAAGTTCAAGTATAATTTTTTAATTGAATTGAAAAGAAGAAAATGAGTCAATTATCTGAAATAAAAAACTGGTATATAAAAAATTACGAGTTATTCGAAAATAGTCTGAATGGCAACAAACTATCTTCTGTTACAGATTTAAGAAAAGATGCAATAAAAAAATTCGAAGAACTTAATTTCCCTACAATAAAAGATGAAGAATGGAAATACACAAATATAGCTCCACTTCTTCAATATAACTTTTTGCCTGTTCATGAAAAACCTGAAATTTCAAACGAACAGATAAAAAATTTTCTATTTAATGAACTTAAAGAAAACGTAGTAGTTGTTGTTAACGGAATCTTTTCGGAAGAATTATCTTCTTTAAAAAATTTACCTGATGGTGTTGAAGTAAAAAGTATTGCAAAGGCTATCTCTTTAGACTCACCTTTAATCAAAAAACATTTCGGGAAATATTCTGATTTCAGTAATCATATCTTTACATCTCTCAGTACTGCCTATACAAAAGATGGTGTACTGATACATGTTCCCGAAGGAAAAATTGTTGAGCAGCCTATTCATATTCTTTTCATAACCTCATCAGGAAATAATAAATACCTGGTTCAGCCAAGAAATCTATTTATTGCAGATGCTAACTCACAGGTTTCTATTATTGAACATTATGTTCATGTTGATTCAGATATTTACTTTACAAATAATGTAACCGAAATTTTTGTAGATGAAAATGCTGTTGTTGACCATATAAGATTGCAGGAAGAAAGCAAATCATCTTTTCACATCGGAAGAATGGATGTTGATATTGAAAGAACAGGTAATTTTGCTTCTCATCTTATATCACTCGGCGCTGCTCTTTCAAGAAATGATTTTAATGCAAGGTTTAATAATGAAGGCGGTGAGTGTACATTTAATGGATTATTCCTGACAGAAGATAATCAGCTTTTTGATGCACATACATTAATTGATCATGCAAAACCTCACTGCAACAGTCATGAGCATTACAAAGGAATTTTAAATCATACTTCCCGCGGAGTTTTTAACGGAAAAGTAATTGTAAGACCCAATGCACAAAAAACAAATGCATTCCAGGAAAACAATAATATAATTCTATCGCAGGAAGCACTTGTAAATACAAAACCTCAGCTTGAAATTTTTGCCGATGATGTTAAATGCTCGCACGGTGCTACTATTGGTCAGCTTGATAATGAAGCTATGTTTTATCTTAAATCAAGAGGACTTGGTGAAGAAAAAGCACGTGCAATTCTTATTCATGCTTTCGCAAGTGATGTTATCCGTTCAATTAAAATTGAAGCAATAAAAAATTACGTAGAGGAGATTCTGAATAAAAAATTCGATCAGCCTCTGGAAAGCAAATAAATGATTTATAAAAATGAAGTTCAGGATTTAAAAAGTGTTTATGATGTACAGAGGATTCGTGAGGATTTTCCTATACTCAAAACACTTGTAAGAAATAAGCCGCTGGTTTATCTCGATAATGCTGCAACAACTCAAAAACCGAGGCAGGTTATGGATTCATTAACCAGGTATTATTCCACAATGAATTCAAATATTCACAGGGGTGTTCATTATCTCAGCGGCATTGCTACGGATGCATACGAAGCTGCAAGAGTTAAAGTTAAAAACTTTATTAATGCGGGAAGTGAAAAAGAAATTATTTTCACAAGAGGAACAACTGAAGCAATAAATCTAGTAGCTTATTCTTTCGGCAGAAATAATATTTCCGAAGGTGATGAAATAATTATCACCAATATGGAGCATCATTCCAATATTGTCCCATGGCAGCTTCTTTGTATTGAGAAGAAAGCAAAATTAAAAGTTATACCTATTGATGATAATGGTGAAATCATTTTAGATGAATTCTATAAAATGATTTCTCCCAAAGCAAAATTAATTTCTGTAGTATATGTTTCTAATTCACTCGGTACAATAAATCCTGTAAAAGAAATTATAAACGAAGCACATAAGTACAACATACCTGTGCTGCTCGATTCGGCACAGGCAGTAAGTCATTTCCCTGTTGATGTTAAAGAGCTTGATTGTGACTTTTTAGCTTTTTCCGGTCATAAACTTTATGGACCCACTGGTATCGGAGTTTTATACGGAAAAGAAAATCTTCTTGATGTTATGCCCCCTTTTATGGGCGGCGGAGATATGATTTCAAAAGTTACTTTTGAAGAAACAACATACAACGAACTTCCATTTAAATTTGAAGCAGGTACATCAAACATTGCAGATGCAATTGTCCTTGGTGATGCAATAGATTATGTAACATCAATCGGTTTAAATGAAATTTCAGCTTATGAAAATTTTTTACTTGAATATGCTACACAAAAATTACTTGAAGTTCCCGGTTTAAGAATTATAGGAAATTCTAAACATAAATCTGCAGTTATCTCTTTTGTCTTTGAGAATATTCATCCGCATGATATCGGAACTTTTCTTGATTATGAAGGAATAGCAATAAGAACCGGACATCATTGTACACAACCTGTAATGGATAGATTTAATATTCCTGCAACTTCAAGAGCATCTTTTGGCATATATAATACTTTTGAAGAGATCGACCTGTTAGCAAATTCTTTAAAGAAGGTTACAGAGGTGTTTAATGCTTGATCCTGAACTCAGAGAATTATACCAGCAGGTAATATTGGATCATAATAAGAGTCCGAGAAATTTTAAAATACTCGAAACAGCTAACAGAACAGCCGAAGGTTATAATCCTTTATGCGGTGATAAAATAAATATTTATTTGGAATTAGATAATGATACAATAAAAGATATTTCTTTCCAGGGATCAGGCTGTGCAATTTCAAAAGCTTCTGCTTCACTTATGAGTACAGTTATAAAAGGTAAATCCGTTGAGGAAGCAAAGAGATTGTTTGAAAAATTTCATGATCTGGTAACCGGAAAACTAAATGAAGATGAAAATATTGAAGAACTCGGGAAACTTGCTGTATTAGCTGGAGTAAAAGAATTTCCTGTAAGAGTTAAATGTGCAAGTTTAGCATGGCATACAATGTTAAGTGCTTTAAATAAAGAGAAAAAAACTGTTTCAACTGAATAGAAATGATGAATATGGAATCAACAAAAATTGATAAGCAGCTTATAGAAGAAAAAGTAATCGGAGCTTTAAGACAATGCTACGATCCGGAAATACCTGTAAACATTTTTGAACTGGGATTAATTTACGAGATAGGTATTGATGATGAAGCAAATGTCGAAATCAAAATGACTTTAACATCACCGGCATGCCCTGTAGCCGGTTCTTTACCGGGTGAGGTTGAAGCAAGGGTAAGAGCTATTCCTGAAGTTAATGATGTTAGAGTTAAACTTGTATGGAATCCCCCATGGGATAAAGATATGATGTCTGACGTTGCAAAATTAGAACTTGGTTTATTATAATTTTCAGGGGAATAAGATGGAAACAATAACAATACGAATAAAAAACAGGAGTAATGATGTTTAATATTATTTCACGTCCACCGATTTATGATCCGGAAGCAGTTCAGCCAATGAGGGATGAACTTATTGCTGTCGGCTTTACCGAATTATTAACACCGGAGGAAGTTGATAAGGCTATAAATGTAAAAGATGATAAAATTGTAATGGTAATGATTAATTCTGTCTGCGGATGTGCAGCAGGAAGTGCGCGCCCCGGCGTTTCTCTTGCATTGCAGCATTCGGTTATTCCCGATTATCTTTATACAGGTTTTGCCGGGATGGAAAGAGAAGCCGTTGACAGAATCAGGTACTATATTAAAAACTTTCCACCTTCTTCTCCTAGTGTTGCTCTGTTTAAGAATGGCGAATTAATTTATTTTATGCAGAGATACGATATTGAAGGAAGGAATAAAGTAGAAATAGCTGAGACTCTTAAAGAAGTTTTTGATGAGGTATGCACTAAGAAAGGTCCTTCTATCAGCCCTGAAAATTTTACTAAGGTAGAACATGCAAAAATGTGCGGTTCAAAAATCCCATTATTTAAAGGATAGAATATTTTGATTACTGAATTGTTTCAGAATCTCTAAATGATACTGAAACAAATTCAGTTTGTGAGAATGAAAGAAAATAAATGAAATTCAGTACTCAGGAAGAATATGGTTTAAGATGCTTACTAAGGATTGGTAAGTCAAAAGCTCCCAATGGACTTACCATTCCTGAAATAAGTGAATTAGAAGGGCTTTCCCAGCCTCATGTCGGAAAGCTTTTGAGAACACTCCGCCTGGGCGGCTTTATTGAAGCAAGCCGCGGACAAAGCGGAGGTTATAAACTTGCTAAACCTGCCGATCAAATAATTATTGGCGAAGTGCTTGCTGTTCTTGGTGGAAGGTTATTTGAAGATGATTTTTGCAGCAGCCATACCGGTATTGAAAGTATTTGCACCAACTCAATTGATTGCTCAATCCGTTCATTGTGGAGAACAATTCAAAATCTTGTTGATAGTGTAGTTCTTAAAACAACTCTTAAAGACCTTTTAGGAAAAGAGGAAGAAGTTACAGTACTTGTAAATTCTTTTATTGAGGAATCAGAAATCCAATCCGCAAAAAACAATTAACTTAAATATTCTTTTAATAATTAACTTTTAAAATTTTTTAACAAAACAGGAAATAGATTTCTAATTTAAGTCCCGTAAGGGTGACTTTCCTGTCATTAAAAAATTAATTAATTCCACCCAAGCAAATAAGGCGGAATAAGAAGAATTAATGCTGCAATAAAAAATAAAACTTCAAGCTTTAAAACCCACCTTGCCCACTTTTCCCATGGGATATCTGCAAGTGCAAGAACTCCCATTGTAACAGCAGAAGTAGGAATTATAAGATTACTGAATCCATCACCAAACTGAAATGCAAGAACCGCAGTCTGTCTGGTTACTCCAACAATATCGGCAAGCGGAGTCATCACCGGCATTGTTAACGCAGCCTGTCCGCTTCCACTTGGTACAAAAAAATTAATAAATGTCTGAATAACAAACATCACCTGTGAAGATATAACCGGATGAAATTCTGAAACAGGTTTAGACAGATTGTAAAGAATTGTATCAATAATTTTTCCATCCTGGGCAATTATTAATATTCCTCTTGCTAATGCTATTATTAATGCTGTACCTAATAAATCTTTTGCTCCTTTAACAAAAGATGAAGTGATTTCATTTATACTAAGTTTACCAATGAATCCGACTAAAATACCTGTGGCTAAAAATACAGCGGAAATTTCTTCTATATACCATCCATAGGTTAACACGCCGAAGACAAGAATTATAATTCCTGTTAAAAAAGTAATAAGCACAAGTTTATCTTTTCCTGATAATCCTTTATGATTTTCAAATCCGGAAATATCTATATTCTTTCTTCTTTCAATATCCAACTCATAAGTTAAACTGAGTTCAGGATTCTTTTTAATTTTTTCAGCATACTTTACAACATATAAAACAGCTATTGATGTAACTACAACCCAAACAACTATTCTGTATTCAATTCCGGAGAAGAGTGGAATATCTGCAATACCCTGAGCAATACCCACAGTGAAAGGATTAAGAAAAGCACCGGCAAATCCGGCACCTGCACCAACAAAAGGAATTGCAACTCCTGTTATTGAATCATAACCAAGCATTAATGCAAGGGGTACACAAATTAGTATAAACGGAATTACTTCTTCAGACATGCCGAAGACTGAACCTGCTAATGAAAATATTATCATCAAAAGAGGTACGAGTAATTTTCTGATAAAAGGCGACTTATTATGCAGTTTTACAATACCAAATACTGCCGCATCTACAGCTTCAGTTTTCCTGAAAACCTCGAATGCACCCCCAACTATAAAAACGAAACCAATAATTAATGCAGCATCCGTAAAACCTTTTATCGGTGCAGTTAAAATGTCGTTTATATTTTGCGGATTTTTATCTGTATAATTAAAAGAACTTTCAACAACTACTTCCCTGCCGTTTATATTCTCTCTCTTGTATTCCCCGCCGGGTATAACCCATGTTAATATTGCAGTTGCAGCCAGCAATAAAAATATTAATAAAAAAGTATTGGGAGCTTTTAAATTTTTTATTTTCATAGGCAGATTATAAAAAAACTGCCTGTAAGATGTTACTGTATTAAAAATTTTTTATTCTTTCAGGTAACCATCCTTCACCAATGAACTGTTGGAGCGATAGATTATTATAGTAACTTCATTTGAATGATAGTAACCTGTTGACTGAAATTTAATCCCTTCAACTTCCTTTTCGATTTTCACTTTTGCATATAGTTTATTATCTACTATAAGATCATTCTCAAGTTTAACCTTTTTATCAGGAATATTATCCAATGCCCAGTAAATTCCTTTTTTAGCATTCTGATATGCCGTTTCAATATCCTCTTTAACCGAAGATTGAGCAAATGATGCTATTGATAAAATTGTACAAAGAAAAATTAAAATAAGAATTGATTTCATGGGTTGCCCCCGTTTTTTTAGCGTGAACATAATAATATGGGTTGTGATTATCAATAATCGTAAATGAAATACCGGAAACTATATGTTGACTATTTAGTTTCCATTACTTAGTTTGGAAACTGTAAATACTAAAATAGTTTCCACTAAAAATGAAAATGAAAAAAGAATTATTACCGGAAAAAGAAAAGATTCTTGAATTTGCCCAGAATAAATTCCTTAAAGAAGGATTTTATAAAACTTCAATGGATACTCTTGCTGCTGAACTTCATATCAGTAAAAAAACTATCTACAAACATTTTGCCTCGAAAGAAATACTTGTTGAAGAGATAGTCAAAAAATTTATGTCAAATGTTAATGAACAAATTGAGTCAGCCATTAATGAAAAGACTGATTCTCTTTCCAGAGCTATTTACTTAATAAAAATTATTGGCTCCCTTGCCGCAAAATTAAGTGATAAATGGATAAATGATTTACAGGTTCACATGCCTGCAACCTGGGAAAAAATTGATGAGTTCAGAACTAAAAGGGCTAATGCGATTGTTGGTGAAATAATAAGAGAGGGGCAGGCAGAGGGAAAAATTATTCAAAAACCTGCAGAGCTTATTATCCATCTTTTTGTCAATTCTCTCAAATCCATTGTTAATCCTGATTTTATTTATTACCAGAAGTTTAATTACAAGGAAGCATTCAATCATACTTTTGAAATTTTATTCAATGGTATTCTGACTGCAAAAGGTAAAAAACAATTTGATAAAATCTTTAAGAAAGAGATGCAATGAAACGTTTATTATTCATGTCGTTTGTTCTCTCAATACTTGCCGGATGCAATAACAATAATCATCCTGAGTTTATTGAAGCTTCGGGAACAATTGAAGCAATTGATGTAATTGTAAGTGCTAAAACTGCCGGAGAAATTTTATCAATCAGGTTTAAAGAAGGTGAAAAAGTTAACGCAGGTGATACAATATTAATTATTGATCATGAACTTCTTGATATTCAGCTAAAACAGGCTGAGGCAGGAAAGGAAATTGCAGAAGCAAGATTAAATCTTATGAAAAAAGGAGCACGTGAAGAAGATATTATTCAGGCAGAAGAAAATCTTAAACAGGCAGAGATTAATTTGAGTCTTGCAAAGAATGATAAGGAAAGAATGGAAAATCTTTATAAGTCAAAATCAATTACGACTAAACAATATGAAGATGCCCTTGCGAGGTTTGACTTGGCATCAGCTCAGTTTAATGCAGCAAAAGAAAATCTTCATAAAGTAAAAAATATTTACAGAGAGGAAGAGATTAAACAGGCAGAAGCAGACTTAAAAAAATCCATAGCCGCTGTTGAACTTTTGATGAAAAATATAAAGGACAGTTATGTTGTTTCGCCTATAAATGGATATCTCACAGAAATTTTTGTTGAAAAAGGTGAAACCGTCAGCCAGATGTCTTCTCTATTTAAAGTTGCTGACCTGGATGTTGTTGAACTTGAAATTTATGTTACAGTAGAAGAATTAGGATACATAAAACTTCAGCAGAAAGCTGAAATAAAAATTGATTCTTATAAAGATAAAACTTATGAAGGAGTTGTTACTTACATCTCTCCTGAAACTGAATTCACTCCAAAAAATATTCAGACAAAAGAGGAAAGGACTAAACTTGTTTTTGCAGTTAAGTTAAAAATTCCAAATGAAAATCATGATTTGAAATCGGGTATGCCTGCTGATGCGAAAATAAAATTACAAAATTGAAAGATTAAAAATTGCAAGATTAAGAAAGTCATTATCATCTTGTAATTATAAAGAGATATGAACCCGGTAATTAAAATAGAAAATTTGACAAAAAGCTTCGGCAGTATTGTCGCTGTTAATGGTGTTTCATATTCTGTTTATAAAGGTGAAATGTTTGGATTGGTAGGTCCGGATGGTGCAGGCAAAACTACAACTATAAGAATGCTTACTGGTTTGATTAAACCCGGTTCAGGCAATGCAGAAGTTTTAGGTTATGATTTATCACAAAAAAATAAAATAAAAAATGAAATCGGTTATCTCTCTCAGAAATTTTCTCTTTATGGTGATTTAACTGTTGATGAGAATATTGAATTTTTTGCCGACATACATGGCATTAAAAATTATAAATCAAGAAGAGATGAACTGCTTGAGTTTACAAGATTAACTTCTTTCAGAGAAAGATTAGCAGATAATCTTTCCGGAGGTATGAAACAAAAACTTGCTCTTGCCTGCACTCTTATTCATAAACCCAAAATTATTTTTCTTGATGAACCAACAACAGGAGTTGATCCGGTTTCAAGGAGAGATTTCTGGAAAATTCTTTCAAATCTGCTTAAAGAGGGAATAACAATTTTCATGACAACACCTTACCTTGATGAAGCAGAAAGATGCAACAGAATTGCTTTGATGAATAATGGTGAAATAATTGCTCTTGATACACCGAAAAATATTAAAGCTTCTTTAAAAGAAGAGATTGTTGAGATTGTCTGCTCCCCTATCCGTGAAGCATATAAAATTATCAGGACAAATACAGATTTTGAAGTACAAATGTATGGCGACAGGCTTAATGTAGCACTAAAAAATTATGACGTTGATTATCATCAGCTTGAACTAGTATTAATCCAAAACCAAATAGAGATAATTGATAAAAGAATTATTACTCCGTCTCTTGAAAATGTTTTTATTCATTTACTGAGTAACTAAAACCTTCTTGAATAACAAAAATGTACAGTATTGAAGTAAAAAACTTAACAAAGAAATTCGGCAGCTTTACAGCTGTTGATAATATTACTTTTAATGTTAAAGAAGGTGAGATTTTTGGTTTCCTTGGTGCAAATGGTGCCGGAAAATCTACAACAATCAGAATGCTGACAGGTTTGTTAAAACCTACTTCAGGCGATGCATTGGTTGATGGAATAAGTGTTATGAATGAACCTGATAAAGTAAAAACAAGAATCGGGTATATGTCTCAAAAATTTTCTTTATACAATGATTTAACCGTTGAAGAGAATATTAATTTTTTCAGCGGGGTATATGGTTTATCAGGTAAAAAACTTGAAAAAAGAAAGAGATGGGTTTTAGATGCCGCAAATCTTAAAGGTAAAGAAAATCTTCTGACAGGTTCACTTCCCGGAGGAATAAAACAAAGACTTGCACTCGGAACAGCAGTCATCCATGAACCAAAAATAGTTTTCTTAGATGAACCAACAAGCGGTGTTGATCCGGTTTCAAGAAGAGGCTTCTGGGATTTAATAAATGATCTTTCCTCCGGCGGAACAACTGTCCTTGTTACAACTCATTATCTTGATGAAGCTGAATTCTGCAACAATATTATTCTTATAAATGCTGGCAAACTCGTTGCCCAGGGTAATTCTAAAAAACTAAAATCAGATTATATCAAAAATACTATACTTGAAATTGAATCGGACAGAGTTGTTGATTCTCTTTCAATTCTTGAAAAAGAAAGATGGGTGGGAGACACTTCTATCTTCGGAAATTACATTCATATAATCTTAAAAGATAATTCAAAAAGCGAGAAAGATGTTAGAGATATTCTTACAAAAAACTCAATTAATATTTTCAGAGTTGAAAAGATTATCCCAACATTAGAAGATGTGTTCATTCATCTTATAGAAAAGAAATCAAACTGATTTAGAAAATATGTTTAGAAAATTGTTATTTAAAAGTTCATGGTTTGCTGTTGCAAAAAAAGAATTCAGGCAGCTTAAAAGAGACAAACGTTTATTGTTTGTAATTTTCTTCTTTCCTGTAATGCTTCTTATAATATTTGGTTATGCAGTTAACTTCGATGTTAAGCATATTAAAATTGCGGTATATGATCAGGATAAATCTGCTGTAAGCAGAGATTTTATTAATTCTCTTCTCCATTCCGAATATTTTGATCTTGTAAAATCAATAAGTAATGAAAAAGAAATCAACAAAATACTTAATGATAAAACAGCACAATGCGTTATTGTAATTCCAAATGATTTTTCAGAAAAACTTAATTCAGGCAGAGATGTTAAAATTCAATTTTTAATTGATGGAGTAGAAGGAAATACTGCAAACATAATCACCAATTACGCTAACCTTGCAACATTATCTTTTAACCGGGAATTTTCCTCGCAGGTTCTGGCTGTAAAGGGTTTCCGGCAATATATTCCGTTGCAGCTTGAACCTCAGTTCTGGTTTAATCCGGATTTAAAAACATCGAGGTTCCTGGTCCCCGGACTTATTGCAATGATATTAATAGTTACTGCTGTAATATCAGTTTCTCTTTCTCTTGTGAAAGAAAAAGAGAGAGGAACTATCGAACAGATAAATGTTTCACCTCTTACATCTGTTGATTTAATAGCAGGTAAAATTATTCCCTTTGTATTAATTGCATTGATAAATGCAACAGTAATTCTGATAGCAAGTTATTTTCTTTTTGGTTCGGAAGTTAAAGGAAGTATACTTCTTCTGTTTGCATCCACATTAATTTTTCTTGTTGCATCAACAAGTCTTGGTATATTCATCTCAATTATTTCTGATACACAGCAGGTAGCATTTACACTTGCGGCATTTATATCGTTGCTGCCTTCTTTTGTGCTATCAGATTTTATTTTCCCGATTGAAAGCATGCCTTTTTTTGTTCAGCTATTAACAAACATAACTCCTGTTAAATTCTTTCTGAAGATTTTAAGAGCAATAATGTTAAGAGGTGTCGGCATTGAAGCATTCTGGCAGCAGATAATTTACTTATTGATTTTTACATCAGTTGTAATATTGCTTGGTGCAGCTATCTATAAGAAAAAATCTTATTCATCATGAAGATTATTTATCATTTTATCTTAAAAGAATTTCAGCAATTTAAAAGAGATCCGAAGATGTTCGGGATAAATTTAATTGCTCCAGTAATTCAATTAATATTTTTAGGGTATGCAGCTAATCTTGATGTTGAAGAAGTAAAGACAATCGTTTTTGATATGGATAAAACCTCGGAAAGCAGAGAATTTGTTAACTACTTTACAGGTTCCGGATATTTTAATGTAATTGAATATGCAAGCAACTATGATGATGTAGAAAAAAAACTAAATAATGGCGAAGCAATTTTAGCACTGGTAATCCCAAACAAATTTGAACAAAAAATTAATCGAAGGGAAACTGCATCGGTGCAGGCAATATTTGAAGGCTCGGATGGAAACAAGGCTTCAATAACTGCAGGTTATGTTCAAACAATTGTAATGAATTATTCGCAGGATATTGTTACGAAATTTGCAAATCTTACCGGGAGAAAGATTTCACCTGTTTCAAATTTATCTGCCGAGATAAGAGTCTGGTTTAACCCCACAATGAAAACAAGAAATTTTATGGTACCGGGAATTGTTGGTCTGCTTGTCAGCATTGTTACTCTGGTTTTAACATCACTTGCAATAGTAAAAGAAAAAGAGATAGGAACAATGGAGCAGATTAGTGTTACTCCTATCCGCCCTTACCAATTAATTGCAGGTAAATTAATTCCTTTTACAATATTAGGATTAATTTCAGTTGTTATAGTTCTTATAGCAATGAGATTAATATTTAATATTCCGGTTAAAGGAAGCAGCACATTTCTCCTTCTTTCATCACTGCTGTATGTTCTTTCAACTCTTGGTTTGGGTTTATTTATTTCTACAATTTCAAAAACACAGCAGCAGGCAATGATGATTGCAATATTTGCCGTAATGATGCCTATGATTTTCTTATCAGGTTTTGCTTTTCCTATTGAAAACATGCCGGAAATAATTCAGAAAATTTCATACATAATTCCTTTAAGATATTTTATAACTATCATAAGAGGAGTAATACTTAAAGGATTAGGATTTTCTGATTTATGGCTTGAGGCACTTATCTTATTTTTAATGGGAGCTTTGATTTTATTTTTAAGTTCTTTAAGATTCAGAAAAAGATTAGAGTAAGGAGATGAAATGAAAATGAATAATTTAAGAAGTGAATTAATTAACGCATTAAAAAATGAGCAGGCACATCTTTCTCTGGAATCTGCAATAAAAAATCTTAAACCTGAAAACAGGAACGTTAAACCTGCACCAAACCTGCATTCGGTATGGCAGCTTCTTGAACATATCAGAATTTCGCAGGAAGATATTTTGAAATATATGATAGATCCCGGCTGGAAATCTCCTGCCTGGCCTGATGATTACTGGCCTTCCGATGAAAAAGAAATTTCAGATGAAGAATGGAATAGATCCGTTTCACAATTCAATACTGATCTCAATCATTTAATTAAAATAATTAGCGATAAAAATACCGACCTTACTTCGGTTATTTCTCATACTGAAAATCATACATACCTCAGAGAAATACTTTTAGTGATTGATCATAATTCATATCACACAGCACAAATTATTCCAACAAGAAAACAACTCAACGATTGGTAAGTGATTAAACAGTTTTAATCTGTATTATAAAAAGCATAGATTAAAATTATGATTATTAAAATTATACTGCTTATTCTTCTCTCCTTCATTTCCGGAGTAATTTCATATTACATTTACAGACTTGAAGGAATGATTCCAAATAAATACGGATTGATTGCTTACTTTGAAATTCAAAAATTCTTAAAGAACAATAAATTTAAAAATCCCGCCTCAATTAGTCTTGCAAAATTTTATATGGTGTATTCAATATTCTTTTCACTTTATTTGTTATATCTCATTTCTGAAATTATTTATAATAATTTTTTTTATTAAAGAAATAAATCTTTATTATTGATTAAATCATATCAGAAAAAATAAATGAATAAAGAAACAAATCCGCCGATTGAGAAATTTCTCCGCCCTTTTCAAGCTTTTGTTCATGCTGAAACTTCTGGTGGCATTATGCTCCTCATATGTACTGCTATAGCATTAATCTGGGCAAACACCCCGTTTGCAGAAAGCTATTTCAATCTATGGCATACACATATAGCAATTGATATTGGAGGTTTCAGTTTAGATTATTCGCTCCATCATTGGATAAATGATGGCTTAATGGCACTCTTCTTTTTTGTTGTTGGACTTGAAATAAAACGTGAACTACTTGTTGGTGAACTTTCATCTGTTAAGAAAGCAGCACTTCCGGTCGCGGCTGCTTTGGGTGGAATGATTTTTCCGGCACTTATTTATGCAATATTTAATGCGGGTACAGAAGGTTCAGCCGGCTGGGGTATTCCTATGGCAACAGATATTGCTTTTGTAATAGGTGCACTTGCATTACTTGGTTCCAAAGTTCCTGTTGGTTTAAAAGTGTTTGTAATTGCACTTGCTATTGCCGATGATATAGGTGCAGTTCTTGTAATAGCTTTTTTTTATACATCTGAGATTTCTTTTGTAAGTCTTCTTATAGGTGGTGGATTTCTTTTAGCTCTAATACTTGCGAATGTAGCAGGTATAAAAAATTTAATGATATTTATGATTCTTGGTTTAGGGCTCTGGCTCTCATTTCTCTTTTCAGGAATTCATGCAACAGTTGCAGGAGTGCTTCTGGCTTTTACCATTCCTGCCACTTCAAGAATTAATTCCAAAGTGTTTTTGGAAGAAGGAGAAAGGCTACTAAAAAAATTTGATGAAGCTGGTAAGGAAGCCGAAAGCACTTTTACAAATGAAGACAGATTAATAGTTGCCCAGGCATTGGAAACAAATTCAAAAAAAGTAATGACACCTCTCTCCCGTTTCGAATCAAGCCTTCATCCATGGGTTTCATTTTTTATAATGCCTCTGTTTGCATTGGCAAATGCAGGTGTTCCTTTAAGTGAAGATTTTTTTTCCTCATTAACAAATTCTGTAAGCCTGGGTATAATTGCAGGTCTTTTTGTTGGTAAACAAATCGGTATTTTACTTTTTTCGTGGCTTGCTGTAAAATTAAATATTGCAGTTAAGCCTGAAGGAGTAAACTGGAAGAAAATTTATTCGGCAGGAATACTTGCAGGAATTGGTTTTACAATGTCTCTGTTTATTTCCAATCTCGCTTTTACTGATGTTAATATTTTAAATAACGCAAAGGTAGGAATTTTATCAGCTTCAATTATTTCCGGAATTACAGGATTTCTGATACTTAAAAGCAGTATAAGCAATAATAATTTATAAGCCAGCATTTATTAATTTGAAATGTGAACTGATACTGCATATTTTTACACCCAAATTTTTTCAAACTTTAGGAGTACAGATGTTTAAATTAGTTTTGCTAAGGCATGGACAAAGTATCTGGAATCTTGAAAACAGGTTTACCGGCTGGACGGATGTTGACCTTTCTGAAACAGGAAGAGAAGAAGCAAGAAAAGCAGGAGCTCTTCTTAAAAAAGAGGGATTCACTTTTGATATTGCTTATACATCTGTGCTTAAAAGAGCAATCAGAACATTATGGATTGTACTTGATGAAATGGATTTAATGTGGATACCTGTTGTAAGAAGCTGGAGGCTTAATGAAAGACACTATGGCGATCTGCAGGGTTTGAATAAAGCTGAAACTGCAAAAAAATTTGGAGAAGAGCAGGTTAAAATCTGGAGAAGAAGTTATGATATACAACCCCCTGCTTTAAATAAAAATGATGACAGATATCCTGGTAAAGATCCCCGCTATAGTGAACTGAAAGAATCAGAACTTCCTTTAACTGAATGTTTAAAAGATACTGTTGAAAGATTTGTTCCTTACTGGAAAGAAACCATTGCCCCTACTGTTAAATCCGGAAAGAGAGTTATTATTGCTGCACATGGAAACAGCCTCAGGGCTTTGGTTAAATATCTTGATAATATTTCTGATGAAGAAATTGTTGAGCTAAATATCCCGACAGGAATTCCGCTTGTTTATGAATTGAAAGAAGATTTAACACCTATCAGAAGTTATTATCTTGGTGACCCTGAAGAAATTGAAAAAGCTGCAAAAGCCGTAGCTGCTCAAGGCAAAGCCAAATAAATTTATTGACTATTGATTTTTGATTATTGACTTTTTAATTATCACCACAAATTTAGCCTTGACTTTCAAAACCAAAATCTCAATTTTGGCTCACATTTAAACAAAAAACAAGGTTAACCTCTGGGAGTTTTAATGCTGAAAAAGTTCTTACTTATTGCCTGCTTATCAATCTTTTTCATTCCAAATATAAATGCACAAACAGTTTTCGGTAAATATGCCGGAGAATTTATGGCAATTGGTGTTGGAGGCAGACCACTTGGAATGGGAGGTGCTTTTACCGCAGTTGCAAATGATATAACTGCCGGTTATTACAACCCTGCGGGTTTAGCAAATTTGAATTATCCGCAAATATCTTTAATGCATGCAGAACATTTCGGCGATCTTGTAAACTATGATTATGGTGCAGTTGCTATTCCTTTTGGTACCGATATGAGTTTTGGAATTAGTGCTGTCAGATTAGGAGTAGATGGTATACACGATACCAGGAATGCACTTTATGATGCTAATGGCGATGGCATTGTTGATATTACCAGAGGTGACCGTCTTGATTATGATAAGATTTCTGAATTCAGCAACCAGGACTGGGTATTCTATCTTACATTTGCAAAAAGACACTCTGAAAATTTTTATTGGGGAGCCAATGTAAAAGTTATCAGAAGAGACATCGCAGAATTTGGTGCTACAGGAATTGGTTTTGATGTTGGTGCTTTATACACTCCAATAGAAAATCTTTATCTCGGTGCAAATATTCAGGACGTTACTACAACCCTTGTTGCATGGAGTACCGGAAGGAATGAACTCGTAACCCCTACTGCAAAGGTTGGTGCAGCTTATATGCTTCATATTCTTGGGGGAACAATTACAACTGCAATAGATTTTGATGTAAGATTTGAAAACAGAAGATCATCAGCTTATGCTAATCTTGGTCCAATAAGTTTTGATACTCACGGCGGACTTGAATACACATTCAAAAACCTCTTCTCAATTCGCGGCGGTTATAATGATGTAAAACAATTTACAGTTGGTGCCGGTGTTAAACTCCCCAAGCTTAATATTGATTATTCATTTGCAAGATTCAGTTATGCAGAACTGGACAGGCTGCCCGATACACACCGAATATCTTTAATTCTTACCCTTGAAGAACCCAGATTTTTAAGAGAAGGTATATGATTTATTTTCTTCTCCAGAATTTATAATCAATACTGTATTTTCCAGCGCCAACGAAAAAGAATAAAATCATTATCATTGCCATCTCAACCGGGTAAGCTACTTTAGATAAAGGGTCTCCGTTTGTTATATGCCTTGATGCTGCTACAATCATAGTTATTAAAATTAATAATGCAGAAGGTCTGAAAAATAATCCAAGTATCAGAAATAACCCGCCTATTGTTTCAGCAACAGCAGCCATAAATCCCCAGAATACTGGAAAAAAATCTATTCCCAGACTTTTCATTGCATAACCGTAAGACTCCCATCTTTCTGTTCCGCCAATTAATTTTTTATATCCATGAACAATAACATAACTTAGCCCGATTCCAATTCTTGAAATAAGTAAAGCGGTATCTGTATATTTTGATAAACTATTAAGCATACCCGTGATTTGTTTGACTATTAAATGAATAAATTATATTAATTTTATAGTAAAGATTTTAATTAGCTGGTACAAAAGAATGTTTGAATTTCAGCAATTCGGAAAGCTTCTGATATTTGCAGGATTGTTTATTGTAATAATAGGAATACTATTTTTATTTGGAGATAAAATTCCCTTTCTTGGTAAGCTGCCGGGAGACATCTATATCAGGAAAAAGAATTTTACCTTTTACTTTCCAATTGTAACTTCAATTATACTGAGTTTGATTATCAGTCTAATTATTTATCTTTTCCGAAAATAATTAAGAACCAAGCAGTGCTTCAATCCTGCCTACATAAATTTCTTTTGAAACCAAACCTATATATTTATCAATAATATTTCCTTCCTGGTCTATTATAAAGCTTGTTGGTATAGCTTGAATATTTCCATAATTTCTGACCACATCCGAAGTGCCATATACAACAGGATAATTTATACCATATTCTTTCATAAATGGTATTATATCATTTTTTGTTCTTTCATCATCCAGGGATATTCCTATAATTGCAACTTTATCTCCATAACTTTTTTGAATAGAAACTAAATCAGGAACTCCTCTTCTGCAGGGGCCGCACCATGTAGCCCAAAAATCCAGGATAACTATTTTTCCTTTGTAATCAGATAAATTAATTTCTTTGCCATCGATACTTAAAAGTGTAAAATCAGGAGCCTTTTTTGTATCCTGAACTACGTTTGTTTTATGAACCTGTTCAGACTGTTCATTATTTTCTTTGCTGCATCCTAAAATGTTTAAGGATAAAAGAAAAAAGCTCAATAAAAAAACTTTTTTTCTCACGATATTTTCCTTTTAAAATGAATAATATTATTTAACTAATTGTTTCTCTGCCTGCTGGGGATTATATCCTGGCGGATATGGTCCTGTTTCGGGTACTTCACGGGTATTATTAATTATAAAAAATATTAATAAGATAACCAGGATAACTGTAGTCCAGAAAGCATTTTTATACCTTGGGTCTATAAGATATTTTTTCCGGGCAGTTTTAGTTTTCCCAATCTGCCTCTCTTTTTTTCTATTCTTTTTTGACATAAAACCAGATTGTTAGATGTAATGATTAATTATTGGTTTCATAAAATAAGAAAAAAAATATAACCTGTCTAAGCAAATAATTTTAGTTGATTATTTCTTTCAGGAACACTGAATCTCATTCTTGAAAGATTATAACTCCTTTTATTCAGATTATATTTTCTGCAGCTTATTCGGAATAGTTTTTCTATTGTCTCTGCTATCTCCCCCTCCCCTTTAAATCTTATTCCCCATTCAGATGAATTTAATTTACCGTTTCGTACCGACTTAATACTGTTTATAACTTTTTCTGCTTTTAAAGGATATTCTCTTTTAAGCCAGTCAACAAAAAGATCTTTAACTGCATAAGGCAGTCTTAACAGAATATATCCTGCACTGGTAGCTCCTCTCTCAGAAGCCAACTTAAGTATTTCAGGAATTTCTTTATCATTTAATCCCGGAATAATGGGAGCAAGATTTACACCCGTGGGTATTTCATTATCTGCTAAAGCCTGTATTGTTTTTAAACGCATTTCAGGCGATGAAGTTCTCGGTTCCATTTTTCTTGCAAGAGTTTTATCGAGAGTTGTAATTGAAATTGTAACTGTCGCAAGATTATTTGCAGCTAATTCTTTTAAGATATCAATATCTCTTTGTATAAGTGCACTTTTTGTTATTACCGCAACTGGATTGCCATATTCAAGGCATACCTGTAAAGCCTTTCTTGTTAATTGAAGTTTTTTTTCAATTGGCTGATAACAATCTGTATTTCCCGAAAACATAATTACATCGGGTTTATAATTTTTCTTTTCAAATTCTGCTTTCAGTAATTCCGGTGCATCCTGTTTTACCATAATTTTAGTTTCAAAATCTATCCCTGACGAAAAGCCAAGATATTCATGTGTAGGCCGTGCATAACAATAAATACATCCATGCTCACATCCTCTGTAAGGATTAAATGAATAATCAAAACCAAGATCCTCACTATTATTTTTTGCTATGACAGTCTTTGAACTGTCAACAAAATATTCTGTGGAAAGATTTTTTAATTCTATTTCTTCTGGGTCCATCCATTCATCAAAATTAAAATCTTCAACAGATAATTTTTCAAACCTGTTTTTAGGATTAAAAGATGCTCCTCTGCCTTTAAACTTTTTTTCTTTCATTTGATTATGATTATTTTGAAAATGAAGATAATAAATTTATAAAATTGATGAAGGTCTGTTATTTATTCTTTATTGAATGATGTGATTAATCATTTACCAAATTAAAGATATGGCTGTAATATCCTTTTAGTTCTATAAATAAACCATGAGTTGCAATTTCTTTTACAGAGCGGAGATAATTTTCTCCTGTAAGAAGATCTTGTAGTGTAATATTATCTTTAGGCGAGTTAATATTTATCTTTAACCTGCATTGTGCAGTTGCAGGAGAATAATTAATTACCACAATTCTGATTTCATTATTATACTGCCAAATCCAGGAGAAAAAATTATTATAACTTATGTTCCCTTCCGAAGCCGGAACCGGCTCTATCATTGTCCACACACCTTTTTTAAAAATATCTTCCCTAGTTATTTTAAGAAGTTTTTTATAAAAGCTGCTTACTCTTTTTGATACTCTTTCTTCAGGTTCTTTTATTAATTGTACAGGGAGCTTAATTCTTTTTCCTTCAAACTGACCATCATAATAAAGTTTAACGCCGTTTATTGTACTTATAACAACAGCAGCAGCCATTGATCTTTCTTTACCAAATTTTGTTACTGCTCTTTCTTCATCATGATTTTCTATAAAACGTACGGATTTCATCTGGTAATTATAATCGGCAAGAAGATATGATTTTGTATTTGCAACATCGCCAGAAGCAAGTCGGTCGGTAAGCTGCTTATCATAAGTAAAATCAAAACCAAGTTTTTGAAGCTGGTATTCAAGATCCCAATATGTTTCTGCAATAAAAATAAATGAAGGATATTTTTCTTTAACCTGCTTAATTGCAACTTCCCAGAACTCTACTTCAGGTCTTTTAAAACCATATTTGTTTATTAAACCAAGCCAGGTATTATAAAAAACATTATTAAGCGGAAGCATTGCCATATCGCATCTTACGCCATCGCAGTATTGAGCGATGTTCAGCAATTCCTTTATTAAAAATTTTCTTGCTTCATCGCTAAAAAAATTAACCTGTGTTGTATCTGTCCATGGTAGAAAGAACGGATCCCTGCCATGTACAAACACAAGATCTGAAATTTCAGATTTAAAAAATGTAAGACTATCTTTTTGAAGCAGTTCTTCATCTGCCTGAAGAAAAACTTCAGGATTGGATTTTAAATATCTGCTCTCAGCGCTGTAATGATTAGGTACAAAATCAAGAATTAATTTAAGACCAAGGTTGTTTAATTTTTCTTTTAACAGAAGAAGATCTTTAGTATCTCCAAGAAGCGGATTTAGTTCGTAACAATCAATGGCATAGGGGGAGCCGCCTACATCTTTTCTATCCCAATTTTTCAAAGCTTTATTGTATGCGTTTATATGATCGGGAGTGAAGCAGCATTTATCAATTAAATTATCACAGGTTTTCCAGACCCCCATAAGCCATACGGCATCGATTCCAAGTTCTTTTAAATTCTTAAATACATCATCGGGTATGGAAATTAATTTTGCATCAGGGCCAAATCTTTTTATCCATACTCTGGTATTGATTTCATATATTTTGGAATTTCTCATTAATCATTAAATAGAACATTCATAAATATTCTTAAGAGAAATTTAACATTATTATAAGAATATTCCTTTTTTAATTTACTGGTAAAAATTACTTTCGATTAGTAAAAATTAATTAAAGTTTAAACTATCTTATGAAGTAACATAGATCAACCGATAACTCAAAATTCAGTATTATCTTTTGAAAAAGAGGTTTTTTTAATATTTTAATGTTCGCTGTGAAGTTATAGTTAAATTTTTACATAAAATATTATTAGTTATTTTTATTTTTTTATTTAAGTTAAACATTAATAAAAACCTTAATTATATCCTCTGATGGTATAATAATTGCAAATCTTAAATTTTCAATAAGGTCACCTATCTAAAATTTAATTTAAACATGAGGTATAAATGATTAATTCAGAAATGATAAAAGAACAAAAGGATCCAGTTAACAGTAAAATTACGGATATATACTCCAAAGATGGTTTGGAACAGGAACTTGAAAGATATACTGAATCCGCTGTAAGCAATATCAGGTTTGCATTAATTATAAAGCCTGCTATTATTTCTTTCGTTGCTTTAATATTTTCATTTTTTCTCGACCTTTCAACTGTTCCCATATTAGGAAATATCACCATAAAAATTGCACAATCTTTATTCCCTAACTGGCAGGCAGATGTAAGCATGATATCACCTTTTTATTTCTGGTGGATGCCCGTTGTTGTCTATGCTCTGTTTGTATTTTTAGCATACCTTGCTTATAACAAATTAAGACTTGAAATAATAAGAACTCCGGCATCAGAAACTATCGATAGAGTTATCTCTTCATATACAAGTGTAATAGACAGTATATCAACTGCTCTTCCGTTGATCGGCGCAGCTATTCTTCTTATCAGTATTCAGCTTGGTGAAGAAGTATTTTTAGGTCTCTCGGTCCCCTTTGAAGTAAAAGCATTAATTGTTCTTGCATTGGGAAAATTATTTGAACCTGTACTCGATCAGCTTGGTGTGGAGTTTCAAAATGTTGTTAATCATGTAAGTGATATTAAAGAAAGATACTTCTCAAGAATTCAGATAGAAAATTCTAAAAACCTTCTGAAGCAGATGGGTGGTTCAGGTGTAAGA
>Ga0207873_1001043_pt1 | contig 28190 bp, 25 predicted proteins | sample BGWIniCompost_FD_187373 | JGI IMG/M metagenome (GOLD analysis project Ga0207873, IMG submission 187373) | Cellulose adapted compost microbial communities from Newby Island Compost Facility, Milpitas, CA, USA - BGW Initial Compost (SPAdes)... ...
CGCCGGGATCCCGGCGAGAACGGAGCCAACGCGGAAGGAGGTACGCTGTCATGGCGGACATCAACGTCGAACGCAAAGGGCCATCGATCTGGCCGTGGATCATCGGCTTGCTGGTCCTGGCACTCCTGATCTGGGCCATCGCGGAGATGGTCGACACCGACGAGGAGCGGGTCGCCGGGACGGAAACTGTCGAGCAGGTCGAGGAGCCCGCCGCGGCCGTTCCGGCGCCCACACCGATCACGCCCGAGGGCGCGCCGGTCGAACTGCGCACCCTGCTCCCGCTCGGCGCGGATGACATCGGCCGTACCGTCCTGATCGAAGGGCAGATCGTCGGCCAGCCGACCAACGAAGGATTCTGGATCGCCTCCGAGGTGAACGGCGAGGCTCACGCTCTATTCGTGCAGACGCCGGCCATGACTCGCGACGGGCAGATGCTCCAGATGACCGAGATCCAGACGGGCCGCGACGTCCAGATCGTGGGCACGCTGCAGCAGGCGCCGTCGGGTCAGGCGTCGACCTGGATCCAGCAGTCGCAGCTCCAGCAGGAGCCCGACTATCAACGCTGGTCCGTCCACGAGGACATCATGGTCACGAGCCCGCAGACCGGCCAGCCGGGGATGCAGCCGGGAACGCAACCGGGTACGCAGCCGGGGCAACAACCCGCCTCCCCGATGGACACGGCACCTGGCGCCACCGGCACGGGTACCACCAACTCGGGCAGGAGCAACTGATCGACGGCGGCCCCGGCCGATTTCCGAGGAGCGCCCCGGCTACTGGCGGGGCGCTCCTGGCCCCGGCACCACACAGCCGCCCGGGCCCGCCGCTGCACGCCACCAACCGATCCCGGTTCCTGCAAGGAGGCGGATTCCAGAGACGGAGGGACTCCGCGATGACCCGCATCTCCCGCGTCGCCCTCGCCACTCTCGCGACGATCGTGCTCCCCGCGACGTTCACGGCCGCACTCCCGGCCACCGCCGCAGCCCAGACCCAGGACACCGAAACGATCCGCCGGACCTACACCTTCCTCGGCGACCGCCTCTCGGTCCGCGTCGACGGCGCCGTACCGGGCACGCTCCGCGTGATCCGCGGTGAGAGCGGCCGCATCGAAGTGGCGGGTCGGGTACGGCACGGCCTCGCCGGTTTCGGCCTGTCGAGCCGGAACGGCCACGTGCTCCACCTGACCGCGGTCGGAGGCGAGCACGCCGATTACATCCTCGTGGTCCCCGACGCCGTCCGCGTCGAGGTCCGGCTCCCGGGCAATCCCGTCGCCGAAGTGATCGGCACGTTCCAGGACGCCGCCAGCTTCCGGTGGGGAACTACCGAACGCTGAAACCGTCGCCCGCCACCCGAGTGCCGGCGCCATGACCGTGTTCTTCGCCCGGGTTAGACGGTCATTAGCCCCCTAGGGCACGGCTCTTGCGCCCTCCGGCCCGGCGGAACGCCGCCAACCAGGAGCCGAGCCGTATGGCCCAGGGATCCCTTCCCCCCGAGGAACTCCTCGAGCAGCTCTACCAGACCGGCCAGAAGTTGATGCGCACGCGGGCACGCCAGCGCGCCCACGGACCACCCTCCGACTGGGGCCGGGGCGACAACCCGCCCGCCTGGGAAGAGCCGAACCTCGCCGATCGCGCGGCGGAGGAAGAAGAAGCGCTCCGCCAGCGGTTCCGCACCCTCGTCGACGAGTTCATCGAGCGCATCGACGAACAGTAGCCGATGACCGACGTCGCCATGGCGCTCCCTGCCCCACCCCCTTACATTGGGCTCGTCCCGAACACGCCCCCGAACGTGGAGCACCGCCATGCGACCAACCCACGCGCCTGCCCGCCATCGCGGCGCTTTCGGCGCCGGTGTATCCCGACCACGCCACGCGCTGGCGTGGCTTTGCCCTAACTTCAACGATCATTGGAAACTGCAAAACTTCGCCCCGCTGAACCCTTGAGTTCGGGGGCGAGTTTTTGTAAGTTGTTTCATTGATTTCTCACGACAATGAGGAACTGGGGAACCATTCCCGATTCTCGTTGATTTGGAAGGCGTTCGCGGCCGGCGGGAGTACGTGCGTGCCCTCGTCGCCCTTTGGAAAGGAGACCTATGGCCACGACGACCGTGAAGCCGAAGACGGAGCTGCGGGCTCCGCTCCACGAGCTGGATGACGGCGAGCTGGTGGCTGCACACCTGGAGGGCCATGCCGGCGCGTTCTCGGAGCTGTACGATCGCTACCGGGACAAGCTGGTGCATTTCATCACGCGGAAGACGGGAGACCGGGACCGGGCGGAGGACCTGGTTCAGGAGGCGTTCATCCGCGTCACGCGGCATCTGCACAGGTTCGACCAGTCGAAGAAGTTCTCGACGTGGATCTACACGATCTGCTCGAACCTGGCGAAGAACGAGCTGCGGAACCGTTCTCGCAGCCCGCTGGTCCTCTTCCAGAAGCTGACGACGCACTGGGAGCCGGAGCATCGGCCGCTGCAGTTCGAGGACTCTTCGATGCGGCCGGATGACATGTACCGCAAGCGGTACCTCCAGGATCTCGTCGAGCGGATGGTCGACGAGCTGCCGGAGCATCACCGGCTGGTGTTCAAGCTGCGCGAGCTCGAAGGGAAGAGCTACGAGGAGATCGCCGAGATCACCGGCGTGAACCTCGGGACGGTGAAGTCGCGGCTTCACCGCGCACGGACCAGCTTCGCCGAACGGATCGAGCCCTACCTCAACTGAGGCGGTACGGGCGGATCCGGGTCGCCGCGCGGCGCGTGCAGCGCCGGGAGCTTCAGGCGACGACGCACCGCGCGGTTGCGGACGTGACACACGAACGGGCCGGCGAACCCCCATCGCCGGCCCGTTTTCTTGTTGCCCGGGCGACGCGCGGGTTACCCAGGCCATGCGCGAACCACCCGGGCGACGCGCGGGTCACCCGGGCGATGCGCGACACGGTTCCCGCGGTCGTCGCGGCGTATCGCCCTGGCCAACTCCCTACTCCAGCATCGCCTCCAGCGAGATGTCGACGTTTCCCTTGAGCGCCTGGGAGATGGGACAGCCATCCTTGGCGGCGTTGGCGGCCTTCATGAATGCGGCCTCGTCGGCGCCGGGGACGCGCCCCCGGACGTGGAGACGCACGCTCGTGACCCTGAAGCCGTCGCCGACCTTGTCGAACGTGGCCGTGGCCCGTACGTGGAGACGCTCGGGCGTGTGCCCCGCGCCGGCGAGTTGATGGGACATCGCCATGGCGAAGCAGGAGGCGTGGGCCGCCGCGAGCAGCTCCTCGGGACTGGTCTTGCCGCCGGGCTCCTCGGTCCGGGACGCCCACGTCACCGGCATTCCAGTCGCCAGCCCGCTGCTCTTCAGGTCGATCCTCCCCTGACCCTGCGCCAGGTTCCCCTCCCAAGTCGCTTCTGCGATCCGATCCGCGGCCATGTTCCACCTCCTCGTCAGGGATACCGTTGGAAATCGCAGGGGAAGATCGGACCCGGTGCCGGCCGGGGCAAGGGCATGTACGGCTCGAGTGCGCAGGGAGGGGCGTGCGTGCCGCCGCCCCCCGCAGCCGGCCGAAGTCTGTGCGCCTCGGGACGCACAGTCCTCACCGTCCCCCACCCACCATCCTCGGCCGCTCCGCGGCATTCGCGACCTCCGCGCCGAGAAGCCAGGCGAACTCCGCGTAGCGTCTCAGGCCCGAGAACGGGAAATCCGGGTGCCACTCGTCACCCGGCTGGTGGTACCTGTCCCAGCGGGCGTGGAGCGCCTCCCGCTCTGCTCGCGAGACGCCCTCCCATTCGGATCCGGGGATGAGGAAGACCGCCGGCACGCCGGCGCGTAGGAACGGCCAGTAATCAGAGTTCGCGCGCGGCCCGGACGGTTCGGCCGTCCACCCCTGGCCCGCTGCGACGCGGCGCGCGATCTCCCCCAGGGTGGATGTGGTCCCGCCGGCCACGCGCCAGCTCCGCGGCGGCGCGGGCGGCGCGCCGGCGTCCAGGTTGATGACCGCGACCGTGCGCTCCAGCGGAATCAACGGCTCCGCCGCGTAGTACGCCGAACCGAGCAGGCCCAGTTCCTCGCCCGTGAAGAAGAGGAGCAGCACGGACCGCGCGGGCGGCTCCCTTGCGAACGCCTCCCCGATGGCGAGCAGCATCGCGACGCCCGCAGCGTTGTCGGAGAAGCCGTTGTAGATCGAATCCCCGCTCGCGTCCGCCGGGCCGATCCCGAGGTGGTCGTAGTGCGCGGTGTAGGCGACGACCTCGTCCCGTAGCGCGGGGTCGTGCCCCGGGATGAGCGCCGCGACGTTCGCCGCTGCGACCGGCCTCTCGGAGATGCGGATCGTCGCCTCGATCACGCGGTCGAGGGGGAGCGCGTGGAACGGCTTCGTGCCATCGAGCGCGTCCCGGGCGAGGGGCGCGCCGGCGAGCAGCGCGGCGGTGAGGCGCGGACCGGCCACGAGCGTGGGGAGCGGCGACTGCCACGCCGGCTCGTCGACGTCGGCGTCGACGTAGTAACGATCCACGCCGCGGCCGCGGGCGAACGCATCGAACCGGTCGCTCTCCGGGATGAGGTAGACGACGCCCGCGGCGCCGCGTCGCGTCCAGTCCGGGATCAGCTCCGCGGCGCGGTCGCCGAGCGTGCCGATGAGGACGACGACCTGGCCGTCGAGCCGTTCGTGGTCGGCGAGGGCATCGCGGGCGAGGGCGGCGGTGCCGACGAAGAGCGCGGCGCCGGAGAAATCGCGGAACGCGTCCCTGCCGCCTCGCTCGACGATGAAGTCCGTGCCGCTCCTGTACTCGGTTCGCGTGCCGCTACGGTCGACGACGACGCGCGTCGCCTCGTCGTCGACCGTCGCCACGCGCAACGGAACGGGCTGGAAGTACCCACCGTCGGCAGCGGCGCCACGGGCACCGATCCGCTCGAGCTGACGACGAATGTAGTCGGCGGCGATCCGTTCGCCCCGCGTCCCGGTCCCACGCCCCTCGAGCCGGTCGTCGGCCAGGAATCGGGTGTGCTCACGCAGGGCCAGCGTGTCGATCGGCGGCCGGGACTCGTCGAGTCGGGGCAGGGAGGTATCGACGCTCTGAGCCGCCGTCGGTGCCGCGAAGAGAGCCACGAGAATCGCCGCCCCGGCGCCGGCCCGGATTGCAGTTCCGACCATGCCTGTCGCGACGATCCCCCGCACGCCGACGACCAGGGCTCTCAGCTCATCCCTCATGTGCTGTCCTCATTCACGATCTGATTCGACCTACCCCGGGCACGCACCGAGGGTGCCGGTGGCCCGGAACTTGTCCAGTCTTCGGCGCACATTAATATTTCGCATCTTTCTCCCCCCAACCGAGTACGAGCCGTGCGCATCAGTCCGAACATCGCAGAGTTGACGCCATCGGCGACCATGGCGGTCGCGGCCCTCGCCAAGGAGCTCCGTGCCCAGGGCCGGGACATCATCGACCTGAGCGCGGGCGAACCGGATTTCCGGACCCCTGACTTCATTGCGCAGGCCGGGATCGCGGCGATCGCGAACGGCGAGACGCGCTACACGCCGCCCGCCGGCCTGCCGGCGCTGCGCCAGGCGATCGCATCGAGCATGGAGCGCCGCTACGGCCGGCGCTTCGACCCCATGGGCGTCGTCGTGACGGCTGGCGCGAAGCAAGCGATCTTCAACGCCTGCTTCGTCCTTTTCGGCCCCGGCGACCGGGTGCTGATCCCGGCGCCGTACTGGACCAGTTACCCGGAGCTGGTAAAGCTCTCGCGGGCGGAGCCGGTGATCGTCCCGGCTCGCGAGGACCGTGGCTTCAAGGTCGGGCCCGAGGAGCTGGATGCGGCCTGGGACGAGCGGGTGCGCGGCTTGATCCTGAACTCTCCGTCCAATCCCACCGGCGCGGTCTACACGCGGGAGGAGCTGGAATCCATTGCACGCTGGGCCGCCGAGCGCGAGATCTGGATCCTGAGCGACGAGATCTATTCGCGGATCCACTTCGCCTCGAGTGCGCCGGCGACCGGGCTCCTCGACCTGGACCCGGCACTCTCCGAGCGCGGCGTCGTCATCGATGGCGCATCCAAGGCGTTCGCGATGACGGGCTGGCGCATCGGCTTCTCCTACTCGGACCCCGTGCTCGCCAATTACATGGCTGCATTGCAAAGCCACACCACGTCGAACGCGGCGGCGCCGTCCCAACACGCGGCGATCGCGGCGTACAACGCCGAGCCGCTCGAGGAGGAAGCGATCACGAAGATGGTCGAGGTCTTTCGCCAGCGCCGCGATCTGTTGCTCGATCTGTTCCGCGAGCGGCTGCCAGACGTGCCCTACGTGCGCCCTGAGGGCGCGTTCTACCTGTTCTTCCGGGTCGACGGCTTCTACGGCGGCGCCGTGAAGGACTCCGTCTCGTTCTGCAACGACCTCCTCGACCGCACGGGCGTCGCTCTCGTCCCCGGGGCAGCATTCGGCGACGACCGCTACGTACGCCTCTCGTTCGCTGCATCGGAGGAAGCGCTCGACCGCGCCGTCGCGAGGATGGCGGAGGTCCTCGCCCGATAAGGCGGGGCCATCCCGCCATCCGGCGGGACGGTTCGACGTCCCGAAGTCGAAAGCTCTCACGTCGCCCCCCGAAGGCTCCGGCCCTCCGATCGAACACCCCGTCCGTCGGCCCGGGAAATGCAAACGCCCCCTCAGCAAGGCGGAGGAGGAGCGGTCAGGGACCCGAGCGGAATGAGCCAACCAGCGCGGAGGGACGACGCAGGCGATGCCTCCGTGGCCGACGGAGCGCCGCGGCGGCCAGCCAGCGGGTCTGGCCCACTTTGGCGGCCGTACCCGTTCACTCTCGCTATTCGGCGTGCCCGCGCGAGTCGGAAGGACCGCAACCTGATCATCGTGTGGGCGCTGGCGAGCCTCGCGCTCGTCGGAATCGGCCTGATCCAGGCACGCGAGGCATGGAATGCCATCCCGATCCCATTCGGGGACGGACGTGTCTTCATCACGGTCTATCCACCCCTTTCCCTCTCGGTCTTTTTCCTGTTCTGGCTCGGCCTGCCGTGGGCCGCCATACCGGCTTACCTGGCCACGTTGATCCTCTCGCTCGACGCCGGGATGGCCCCGGCGTGGGCGGTCCTCTTCGCCCTGGCCGATCCGCTGGCGCTCTACGTCTACGCCATCGTCTACCGCGCCGCCCCGCTCCGCATCGACCTGCACACCTTCGACAGCTTCTTCTGGTTCACAGCGACGTCGCTCGTGGGTGCCCTCTGCGGCTCGGCCGCTTCTTTCATCTGGAGCTGGTCGCACGGGTTGGATGCGAGCCAAACCTTCGCGATCTGGCAAGGGTGGTGGGTCGGCGCGTTCGTGATGGCGATCGCCATCGTGGCGCCCGTGCTGGCGCTGCTGACCGGGCGCGTGGAGCGCGTGAAGCACAGACACCTGCGGGTCCCGAAGCGGCCCGTGACCACGGTGCGGTGGATCATCATCGCCATCATCATCTGCGGCGCCACCCTCGCCTCGTTCGTGCTGGTCATGACGGAACAGGCGCGCTATCGCACCGAAAAGGCGATGGCGAGCCACATGCCCGCCGTGGCGCTGAGAGCCATGCAGACGGCCGCGGAAAGCTGGCGCCTCCTCGCCTGGACCGCCCTCGTCCTGGTCGCGGCGGCCGCGGTGGGCGGCGTGCTCCTGGCCCGCCACTGGAACGAGGCGCTCGTCAGGGAAGTCCGGGCACGAACCGCGGCGCTGCGGCACAGTCGCAAGAGACTGCGCCAGATGTTCGAGATCGCGCCCGCCGGAATGCTGCTCCTGAACGAAGCCGGGCAGATCCTCTACGCCAACACCGCGGCGCAGCAGATCCTGGGGCACAGCCGCGAGGAGCTTCGCGGCAAGACGCTCGGACCGCCGACCTGGACCCTCACGACGCCCGATGGACTCCATCCCGTGGCCGGGCCTATCGCGGAAGTGATGCGAACCGGCGAACCCGCCGCGGAACGGGAGATCCGGCTCGCCGAGGACGGCAGGCCGGAGCTCATCCTCTCGCTCGCCGCTGCCCCGATCCGAGCGGTGAAAAGCACGACGACCGCGATCGTCGCATCGTTCACCGACGTGACCGAGACTCGCCGCGCGGCCCGACAAATCCGCGAGAGCGAGCAGGTCCTCCGGCAGATGGCCGAGACCCTGCGAGGCATCTTCTGGGTCGCCGAGACGGATCCGTGCAGGCCGCTGTACGTCAGCTCGGCGTACGAGACGATCTGGGCGCGACCGGTGGCCGATCTGGAGCGGGACCCGTGGTCGTGGCTCGAGGCGGTCCACCCCGATGATCGGGATAACGCCGCGGCGGCGGTGAAAACCTGCAAGGTCGGAAAGGAGGCGCACGCAGAGTTCCGCATCATCCGGCCGGACCATTCGATCCGGTGGGTCCGGGCGCATACGATCCCCCTGAAGCGCGAGGACGGCACGGTCTACCGGCTGGTCGGGTTCGTGGAGGACATCACCGCCCTCCGGGCGGAGGAAGAAGCCGAGCGCTTCCTGTCCGATGCGAGCCGCGCCCTCGCCGGCTCGCTCTCCTTCGATGCGACGCTGGACAGCCTGGCTCGGCTCGCCGTGCCCCGCCTCGCCGATTGGATGGTGATCCACGGGACCGGACCCGTCGGCCGCCGGCCCCTCAAGACCGCGCACATCGATCCCCAGCAGCGGGAGACCTTGAGACGCATCGCGCAGATCGAGATCGATCCCGACGCGCCCCACCCGGTGCTTCGCGCGTTGCAAACGGGCGAACCGGTCTTCGACGAGCGGATCACGGACGCGCTCATCCGCGAGGTCTCCCCCAATGAAACGTACCTGCGAGGCCTCATGGAACTGCAGCCCGGCTCGGGCGTCGCGCTCCCGCTCGTGGCGCGCGGCCGGACGCTGGGCGTGATCATGCTCGTGCGGAAACGGGGCAGCCCGCCATACCAGCCCGGCGATGTCGCCTACCTCAGGGAATTCGCCTATCGCGCGGCGCTCGCCCTCGACAACGCGCGGCTCTACGAAGAGGCGCAGGCCGCCAACCGCGCCAAAGCCGATTTCCTCGCGGTGATGAGTCATGAGCTGCGCACGCCGCTGAACGCGATCATCGGCTTTGCCGACCTGCTCCAGGCCGAGATCGCCGGGCCGGTGAACGAGGAGCAGCGCCGGCAGCTCGACCGCATCGTCGCCAGTGCGCAGCACCAGCTCTCGCTGATCGACGAGGTCCTGACGTACGCGCGCACGGAGGCGGGGTGGGAGGCGATCGCCCCCGTGGAGGTGGACCTGCGCGACGTCGCCATGGAAGCGGTGGAGGTGATCCGCCCGCTCGCCGAGGAGAAGGGCCTCGCTTTCGAGGTCGACCTGCCCGACGAGCCCGTCCCGATCCGTACGGATCAGACCAAAGCGCGGCAGATCCTGATCAATCTCCTGTCCAACGCCGTGAAGTTCACGGAGGAGGGTCGAGTCTCGCTGCGTATGCGGCGGGACGGCGAGGGTGCGGTCATAGACGTTTCCGACACGGGGATCGGGATCGAGCCCGAGGCGCAGCAGCGCATCTTCGAGCCGTTCGTCCAGGTGGAAGAAGCCCTGACGCGGGAAAAGGGCGGGACCGGCTTGGGCCTCGCCGTGGCGCATCGCCTGACGCGCATGCTCGGCGGGACGGTCACGTTGGAGAGCGAACCCGGCGTCGGCTCGACGTTCACGGTTCGCCTGCCGTCCCTCCCCGTGGGGAAGAAGCCGTCCGGGTCCGGCGAGCCGCGGGAGGCGGCGTAGCGATCAACCGCCCAGAGCCTGCGCGAGCGTCCGCAGTGTGGCGCCGACGTACCCCGCGCCGAAGAGGTTGACGTGCACGAGGAGGTAGTAGAGCTGGTAGGCCGCCCGGCGGCGGGGACGGTAGCCCGGCTGGAGGGGCCATGCCTCCTCGTACGCGTGGAAGAACGCCGGCTCGAGTCCGCCGAACAGCTCCGTCATCGCCAGGTCGACCTCGCGGTGCCCGTGGTAGGCGGCGGGGTCCAGGAGCGCCGGCTCGCCCCCGGCCATGACGTGGACGTTCCCGCTCCAGAGGTCGCCGTGGAGGAGAGACGGTCCATCCGCCTCGGCGCCCGCGAGCACATCGTCGAGGGTGTCGAGGAGGCGGTCGAAGCGACGCCGCTCGGACGGCCCGAAGTGGCCCGCGTCGTACGCGAGCCGGAGCTGCGGTGCCAGGCGCCGCTCGCGCCAGAAGGTCGCCCAGTCGTCGAACCAGCCGTTGGGCTGCGGGAGGGGGCCGATGAAATTTCCATCTTCCGCGCCCCACCGGCCGGCGCGCGTGCGGTGCAGCGTGGCGAGGCCGCGACCCAGGCGCGCCCACGTGTCCGTCCCCGCGCGCCCGGGCTCCAGCCACTCGAGGAGGAGCCAGGCCGTCGGCCGCGACTCGCCATCGGACGCGTCCGCGGGGTCGAAGACGTCGATCACGGCCGGCACCCGCAGAGCGCCCGTCGCCCCGAGCGCCCGCAGCCCCGCGACCTCCGCCCGAAAGACGCCCGGAGGAACCGAACCGCGCGGGCTCCACTTGAGGAAGGCGACGTCGCCCGCCTCCGTCTCGATTCGATACGCGTTGTGGATGCACCCGCCCCCGACCGGCGACACGTGGCTGAGCGGCGAATGCCTGCCCGCCCGCGCATCCAGCGCTGCCTGGACCCCCTCGGCCAGGTCCGTCGGTAGCTCTCGCCTCACAATGCGCGATCGGTGCGAATGTGATCCAGGAGTCCGCGACACGCGCGCTCGAGCATCTCCTGCACGCGCTCGAATCCTTCGCGACCGCCGTAGTACGGGTCGGGCACGTCCAGATCCCCGTTCGCGTCGGGGTCGAACTCACGCAGCCGCCGTACCTTCGCGCGAAGCTCGGCGCTCACGGCCAGCCCATGGACGTCACGCAGGTTGTGGGAATCCATGACGAGGACGTAATCGAAGCGGTACAGGTCCTCCTCCCGGATCGGCCGCGACCGGCCGGTGAGCTGGATCCCGCGCCTGCGCGCGACCTCACGCGCCCGGGCGTCCGGCGGCTCTCCCTCGTGGTAATCCGACGTGCCCGCGGAGTCGATCTCGAAGCGATGCTCGAGCCCGTTGTCCCGGACCAGGGCTCGGAAGACCGCCTCCGCCATCGGCGAACGACAGATGTTGCCCAGGCAGACGAAGAGGACGCGAACGGGTTCTGCTTGCATGATCGTCGGCTTCACACTGCGTCGATCTGGTCGGGTACACGTCCGACCCTAGCCCCAACCCCCGGCGTGGTCAAGGCCGCGGAGCGGGAAGCTGTGGCGCCGGGGGACAACGGAGCGCATCGGCACCCCGGCGGGGCCGAGAGCCCACCGCCCCGCGACCGGGTCCACGCCGCTTGACGCCGCCCGCGCGCCCCGGGCATTCTTCGCCAATGCGACACGGTGCGCTGAACGACACACACGGGTCGGTCCGGTCGGACCAGAGGGCGGCGGGGCGCAGCCACACCCCGTGCCGTCCCGTGTACCCCGGAACCGTGGCCGCCACGCTCCTGCTCCTGGCCTGCTCATCCCCGACAACGGAGGAATCGCTCTGCGACACACCGCGCCGCACGGGCACGCTCCACGCCGACGTCGCGGAGTCGAGCGGGCTCGCCGCGAGTCGGCGCTACCCGGGCGTCTTCTGGACCCACAACGACTCGGGCGACGGAGCGGTCGTCTTCGCGATCGACTCGACGGGGGCCCTCCTCGGCCGCATCCGCGTCACCGGCGCCGAGAACCGCGACTGGGAGGACCTCGCCCTCGGCCCGTGCGGCGACGGCGGCGATTGCATCTACATCGCCGATACCGGCGACAATCAAGGCACGCGCGAAGAGATCTCGATCTACCGCGTCCCCGAGCCGTCGCCCACGGATTCCGCGACGGCGCCCGCCGAACGGCTCAGAATGCGTTACCCCAGGGGCGGGGTCGACACCGAGGCGATCTACGTGCTCCCCAACGGCGCCATCTACCTGGTCAGCAAGGGCCGCCATGCGCCGCCCACCGTCTATCGCTACCCCGGAGCACCGCGCGCCGACGAGGTCGTCGTATTGCGCGCGGTCGCTCGCCTGGGCCCGGCGCCGGTCGGGTTGCCGTACCAGGTGACCGGCGCCGACGCGTCGCCAGACGGCCGCTGGGTCGCCGTGCGGACGTACACGGCCGTGCAGCTCTACCGCGTGGGGTGGCGCGACCGCCTGCGGCCGCAGCTTCCCAACCCCGGGATCGACCTCCAGATCCTCGCCGAGCCGCAGGGCGAGGCCGTGGCGTTCGCGCCCGACGGATCGCTCTTCCTGACCAGCGAAGCCGGGCCGAGCGACGTGCCGGGGATCATCTCCCGGCTCGATTGCCGACTGGATTGAAGTCCGCGCCGCAGAACCGTGCCCGGGCTCCGGCCATCGCCGGCAGTCCCGTCCGAGTTTGCGCGGGCGGTGCGGGTCGGCGCGGTGCGGATCGGCGCGGGCGCGACCCGGCGCCAGATCGCGTCCGGATCGGATGGGGAGGCGATTCCGGGCCAAGCCACACTCTCCGGTCTTCGCGTAGGCTCCCACCCGGGCACGGATGCTGCACCCGTTGGCCGGCGGCCGGTTACCGGCGACCGCGAACGACAGCCCCGGGGAGAGCGCATGTACGGTCGGTACCGTGACCGGTGCGGCGATGCGCCACGCCGGCATTTCCCGCCCTTCGATCTCGAGGCGTACGACCACGATTACCCGAGACGCCGCCCGGCGCGGCGTCCGGGTCCGCCCCCGTACAGCCGCCGGGCGTACGACGGTCCCCTTTACGGAAGCCGGGCCTACGATGGTCCGCCGCCCTACCGCCGGGGTCATGACGGCCCACCCCCGCACGGCCGCCGGGGATATGACGGTCCGCCGCCCGAGCGTCGCAGGCGAAGGAGAGCGGAGGATTGGCGCAGAGGCTGGGAGCGGCTCAGGGAACGTGGAGAGGAGCGGTGGGGCGGTCGCGCGCGAGAACTGCTGCGACGGTACCGCGAACCCATCATCGGCCTGACCATCGCCGGCGCCGCGGCCCCGATGGTGAAGCCAGCCCGCGCCGAGGCCGAGGCGCCGCCGGAGCGACACGTGCGCGAAGCTCGCGCTGCCGCCGCCCGCCCCAGCGACGTCGAGGAAGCGGTCAGCCGCGAATGGGCGCGAAGCGAGGCCGAGCAGATCCGAGAGGACACCATCGAAGGCGCACGCATCCGCTACGGCATCTCGCGAGACCTGGCCGAGGAGATCTACGACGCCGCGATCCGGAACGACATCGACCCCGACGTCGCGTTCGGCCTCGTCAACACGGAGAGCACGTTCGACGAACGGGCCGTGAGCCACGTCGGCGCCCGGGGGCTGACGCAGGTCATGCCTCGCACCGCACGATGGCTCCGCCCCGGCACCACCGCCGAGGACCTGTTCGACCGCAGCCTCAACCTCGATCTCGGGTTCAGGTATCTCCGCAGCCTGATCGACAAGTACGACGGCAACGTTCGCCTCGCGCTCCTGGCGTACAACCGCGGGCCGGGCACCGTCGACCGCATCCTCGCCCGCGGCGGCGACCCGGACAACGGCTACGCGGACCGCGTCCTCTCCGGCTGAGTCTCGCGGCGGCTTGCCCCCGCAACGATCGCCGATCAGATTGTCGGCCTTGCATCGGAACCACTGTCGCACGCGAGAACCATGGCCGACTACGAACGCATGACCGCGGCGTCGATCCGCGAGGTGCTGAAGACCGCCGAAGAGGTGCTCACGTCCCGGCTCCCGATTCAGAAGGTGAGCGAGGACCGGCATTCCATCACGTTCAAGGGCGAGGACGGCACGGTGACGATCGAAGCCCATCGCCACGGGCCGGACACCGTCGTCCATGCGAGGACCGACCAGCTCCGGACGTCCCGCCTCGACCTCGAGACCCAGCACTTCCTGAACAAGCTGCCTTACCAGCCCGGGGACCCGGCGCGCGGATAGAAAGGGCGCCGCAAGGACGCGGGACAAGAGAAGGCGCCCTCGACGGCCACAGCCGCCGAGGGCGCCGACCGTGGCGTTCCCGGCGCCGCTCCCCGCCCGTGCTCACCCCGACACGGTGCTCACCCTGACACTGCGCTCACCCCGACACGGCACTCACCTGCCGCGGCGCTCATCCTGCGCCGCCTCCCTCACGCCTCGAGAAGTACGCCTGCGTCTCCCTCTTCACCACGCCCGACAGGAGCAGCAGCCCGATCAGGTTGGGGATCGCCATCGCGCCGTTCATGACGTCGCTGAAGTTCCAGACGAGTTGGAACCCGACGACCTGGCTCGCGCCCATGTCAAGCGCCGCGGCGCCGAAGAAGGCGGCGATGACGAAGAGAATGCGGTAGGGCACGATGGCGCTGACGCCGATCAGGTACTCGATCGCGCGCTCGCCGTAATACGCCCAGCCGAGGATCGTCGAGAACGCGAAGAAGGCCAGGCCGAGCGAGACGACGTAGTGCCCCCACTCGCCCGGCAACCCCGTCTGGAACGCGGCCGCGGTGAGCGGCGCTCCGGTCAGCCCCGCTCCGGTCCCGGGGTCGACGCGCGTCCACGCGCCGGTCGCGATGATCGCGAAGCCCGTGATCGAGCAGACGACGATCGTGTCGATGAAGGTCTGGGTCATCGAGACCATCGCCTGGGTGACCGGGGAGCGGGTCTGCGCGGCGGCGGCGGCGATCCCGCCCGTCCCAAGGCCGGATTCGTTCGAGAAGATCCCGCGGGCGAAGCCCCACCGCATTGCATCCCGCACGGTCGCGCCGAGGAAGCCGCCGACCGCGGCCGTGGGGCTGAACGCGTCCCGGAAGACGAAGAGGGCGATGTCGGGGATGCCCCGCCAGTTGATCACCAGCACGACCAACCCGCCGAGCAGGTAGAAGACGATCATGAACGGGACGAATACTCCGGTCACCCGTCCGATGCTGCGGATCCCGCCCAGGATGACGAGCGCGGCAAGCACGGCGATGACCGCGCCCGTCCAGGTCGGAGAGATGCCGAAGGACGAGCGGAGCGCGTCGGCCACCGAGTTGGACTGCACCATGTTTCCGATGCCGAACGCCGCGATCGCGGCGAAGAGGGCGAACGCGCCGCCGAGCAGCTTGCCGACACCGCCTCCGATCCCCCGAGACAGGTAGTACATAGGCCCGCCCGCCATCTCACCGCGAGCATCGACCTCCCGGTACCGTACGCCGAGCACCGCCTCGGCGTACTTGGTCGCCATCCCGAAGAGGCCGGTGACCCACATCCAGAAGAGCGCGCCCGGGCCGCCGGAGGCGATCGCCGTCGCCACGCCGGCGATGTTGCCGACGCCGACCGTTGCGGCGAGCGCGGTCATGAGGGCCTGGAAGTGCGAGATGTCGCCCTCCGCGCCTTCCTCCTTCCGCTTCACGAGCGCCAGCCAGAGCGCGTGCCGGAGAAGCCGGAACTGGAGCCCCTTCAGCAGCAGCGTCAGGTAGACGCCCGTGCCGAGGAGCAGCACGATCATCGGCCAGCCCCAGAGGAAGTCGCTCGCGGTGCCGAACCACACCTGAAGGTTGACCATGTGCCACCGCCCGGTCTGGAGGAGAGCGCCGAAGGTACACGCCTGGGCAGAACCCTTGCAAGACCGTATATTGCTGGTGCTGTGCCTTTGAAAACACGAGTAGAGGGGTGGGAATGCCAGACGGATTCGGGGATCTCGGGCTCAGGCCCGAGTTGGTCGAGGGGGTGAAGCTGCTGGGCTACGACGCACCGACGCCGCTGCAGCGCGCTTCGGTGCCGGTACTGCGCCGGGGCGGCAACGTAGTGCTGAATGCATCCGCGGGCGCCGGCGTGGTCGGCGCTTACGGACTGGGACTGATCGATCGACTTCTCGGCGGGGAAGCGGTGGTGGACGAGGAGGCGGGTGCGTTGCGTGCCCTGGTTCTGGTCCCCACCCCGGAGATCGCGGCGCGGACCGCGATTTCCCTCGCCCGCCTTGCGCGCGGCACGCCGCTCCACGTCGCCGCGCTCTCGCCCGGTTGGGCCACGAGCGCCCGGGACGCCGAGGTCGTCGTCGCGACTCCGAGCGCCGCGCTCGACGCCGTGCACGCCTCGGCGCTCAAGCTCGGCGGCCTGCTCACGCTCGTCATCGACGACCTGGCCTCGATCCTGGCTCTCAGCGCGCAGGAGGCGCTCGAATCGATCACCAACTCGGTGCCCAAGGAGGCGCAGCGCGTCGTCGCCACCTCGGAGCGGACGGACGCCGTCGACGACTACATCGAGCGGCACGTTCGGCGCGCGCTGCAGATCCCGCCGATCCCGACCGAGGTCGAAGAGGAGGAAGCGACGACGCCCGTCGAGCCCCGGCCCGTCGATTACGCCATCGTCGTCGGCGGGGACAAGGCCGCGTCCCTCGCCGCCTTCCTGGCCGGCCGCGAGTCCCCGGGAAGCGTCGCCATCTACTGCCGCACGGGCGCCCGCGCCCAGACGCTCGCCGACGAGCTGGTCCTGCGCGGCTTCCGCGCCGCCCGCGGCACCGGCGAGGATGTGCAGATCGTCGTCCTCGCGCCGGACGAGGCTGCGCCGGACGGCGCGTTCGTCGTCAGTTTCGACGTGCCGTTCGACGCCGACGACCTGGCCCTGCGCCACGACGGTGGCGGGCTGGTCCTGATCGAGCCGCGGGAACGGCCGCACCTGCACCGGATCGCCGAACGCGCGGGCTTTACGCCCCAAGCGCGACGCCTGCCCGTCGCAAGCCAGCCGATCGCCGAGCTCGAGAGCTTCCGCGCCATGCTCGAGCGCGCCATCGCCACCGAGGACATCGGCGCGCAGCTCCTCGTGCTCCAGCCGCTCTTCGAGCGCTACTCGCCCGCCGAGGTCGCGGCGGCGGCCAGCGCGCTCCTGCGACGTCGCCCGTCGGCGCCTGCCCAGGCCCCGGTGGAGGCGGCCGAAGCGCCCGCGGTGGTGCGTCCGCGAACGGCTCCGTCCGCGCCTCCCGCATTCGTACGCCTCTTCTTCGGCGTCGGCGCTCGCGACGGCGTCCGCCCCGGCGACCTGGTGGGCGCCATCACGGGGGAGGCCAACGTCACCGGCGACAAGGTCGGCCGTATCGAGATCCGCGACAACCTCTCGATCGTGGAGGTCGAGAGCGACATCGCCGACCGCGTGATCCGGGCGGTCAACGGGACCACCCTCAAGGGTCGTAGCGTTCGCGTCGACTACGACCGGCGCCCCCTCGCCGGCGAGCGCCCACGCCGCCGCCTGCGCGAGCCCGGGCGTTGAGTCCGCGGGGCGACCACGTACGGCGGCAGGGGCTGCGCCGCGGAGCACCGGGTCGGCTCCGATCGAACAGGGCGGCACCCGGGGCTGCCGGGTCCCCGCCCCAAACGAACAGGGCCGCACCCCGATACCGGGCGCGGCCCTGTTCGCATCCTCGTGAACGCCTGGCTTACTTGACGGCGTCCTTCAGGCCCTTCCCAGCACGGAACGACGGGCTGGTCGTGGGGCCAATGCGGATCTCCTTCCCCGTGCGCGGATTGCGCCCCGTGCGGGCCTTGCGCTTGCGGGTCTCGAAGGTGCCGAAGCCGGTGATCTGGACCTTGTCGCCCTTCTTCAGCGCCGCAGCAATGACGCCGTTGCTCGGGTTGAACAGGGCGTCGACCGCGCGCTGCGCGTCCGCCTTCGACAGCTTCGCCTTGCTCGCCAGGTTCTGGACCAGCTCGGACTTGTTCATGGACTCACTCCTCTCGACATGAAACTGGTGACGAGATGCGCCGACCCGCCCCCTCGCGGGACGGCGAACTGCGGACCCGCTGGTCCGGTGCCAAGCGGCCCCGAACCGGGAGCGCGCACTTGCGCGGCTCCCCCGACCACTGCCAACTTGAGTCGCAACGGCGCCGCATCGATTCGTAGTATCGGCAGCGACGCCAGGAAAGTCTCGGGTACAGTAGAGCGGGACCGGGATCGCGTCAAGAGATTTGTTGCGCCGGAGCACGGAATCTGGCGCTCCCTGCCAACCACGGATGCCGACCACCGACCGAATCGTGAGCCCCGATCGCCCGGCCCATCCCACCCAACCCGCCGTGGCGCAAACGCAAGAGTCGTTGCAGCAGCGTGAGTTAGAGGTCGTACGGGAAATCGCCCACGCGTTCCTGACGGCGACTCGCCCGCTCGAGGTCTACAGACTCGCGCTGGCCCGCGTGACCCCTCTGGTGGGTGCCAGTTTCGGCTCCGTGTTCCTCCGTGATACGGCCGACCACGACCTGCTCAAGCTCGTCTGCGCCCAGAACTGGCCCCAGTCTTCGGCCCGCTTCCTGGGCCAGCTCCGCATCCGGGTCGGGCGCGGGCCGACCGGCCGCGCCGTCGCCGAACGGTCCCCCGTCGTGGTCGAGGACATTTTCGCCGACCCGTCGCACCGGGCATGGTGGGAGCCGGCGCGAGAGCTTGGTTTCCGTGCGCAGATCGTGCTCCCCCTCGAGGTTCGCGACGAGGTCGCCGGCGCGCTCAGCTTCTACTTCGAATCGCCCCGTGCGTTCAGCACGGAAGAGCTTCGGCTCCTCGAGATGGTCGCGGATCAGCTCGCCGCGACGGCCGAAAAGGCGCACCTCATCGAGCACCTGCAGTCCGCCAACGAACAGCTCCGCAGGCAGAACGAGGAGCTGACGATCCGGATCCAGGAAGCGGAGGAGGCCCGTCGCCTCAAAGACGAGTTCCTCGCCAACGTCGGTCACGAGCTGCGAACGCCCCTGACGGCGATCCTCGGCTACGCGTACCTGATCGGCCAGGGCCACGCGGGCCCCGTCACGCGCGAACAGGCCGAGGCGGTGCAGAAGATCGAGCGCGCCGGGACCGCCCTCCTGCGACTCATCACCGACATCCTCGAGCTCTCCGACCTCAAGCTCGGGCGCACCTCCGTTCAGGAGACCCGGGAGGAGGCGCGGGAGCTGGCCCGCGTCGCCGCGGCCGCCGTCGGTGAGCCGCCGGAAGGCGTCGAATTCAACATCTTCGCGCCCAACGAGGAGATCCCGATCCGGACCGATCGCGCCAAGGTCATCAAGATTCTCGAGAATCTGATCTCGAACGCCTTCAAGTTCACCCGCCAGGGGCGGGTAGACCTCACGGTCCGGTATCAACCCGGCGGCCCGCCGACGCGGTGGAACGCCGGGTGGATCGAGTGGGTCGTCGAAGACACGGGGATCGGCATCCCCGCGGACCAGCTCAATCTGATCTTCGACGAGTTCCGCCAGGTCGACGGCTCGTCGACGCGGCTGTACGGCGGAACCGGTCTCGGGCTCGCCCTGTCCCGCCGTCTCGCCCACCTCCTCGGCGGAGAGATCCGCGTAGAGAGCCGACCCGGCGCCGGGTCGACGTTCGTCCTGAGCCTGCCGAACAACGTCCCGGCCATCGCGCGGTCGTCGAACTGATTCGACGCCGTGGCGGCATCGGCGCCGCTACGGCCTCGACGCCGGCGTTCCGGCTTCGCCGCCGGAGCCGCCTACCCGACGCCGGCGCTCAGGTCGCGCGGACTTCCTCCTGGGCATCGAATCGGGCGCGCAACACCGGCATCGCCCGCGGCCGGGTCATCGCGTCGGGCGAGAGGATCTCGTCGAGCTGCTCCTTGGTGAGCCACCCATGCTCGAGGACCAGCTCGTAGACGCCCCGATCGGTCTCCAGCGCCTGCCGCGCCACCGCACTCGCCCGGTCGTACCCGATGTACGGCACCAGCGCGGTCACCACGCCGATGCTGCGCTCCAGGAGATACCGGATCCGTTCACGATTCGCCGTGATCCCGACCACGCACCGCTCGCGCAGCACCACGCACGCCTGGCGCAGCATGTCGATCGACTGGAAGATGTTGAACGCGATGACCGGTTCGAAGACGTTGAGCTGGAGCTGCCCCGCCTCCGCGGCCATCGTGACCGTCAGGTCGTTCCCGACTACCTGGAAGCAGACCTGATTGACTACCTCCGGGATGACCGGGTTCACCTTTCCGGGCATGATGCTCGAGCCGGGCTGCATCGGCGGCAGGTTGATCTCGCCGAGACCGGCGCGCGGCCCGCTCGAGAGGAGGCGCAGGTCGTTGCAGATCTTCGAGAGCTTGACGGCGACGCGCTTCAGCACGCCCGAGAGCTGGACGAACGCACCGGTGTCCGGCGTCGCTTCGACCAGGTCGGGGCTCGTGACGAGGGCCAGGCCGGTGATGTTCGACAGATGGGTGCGCACCACAGACGCGTAGCGGGGGTCCGTGTTGATCCCCGTGCCGATCGCCGTCGCGCCCATGTTGATCTCGCGCGTCAGCGCCGCGACTTCGCGCAGGCGCTCCAGGTCCTCGCCGATGGTCACGCCGTACGCGTGGAACTCCTGGCCGAGCGTCATCGGCACCGCGTCCTGCAGCTGGGTGCGGCCCATCTTCACGATGTCCGAGAACTCCGCCGCCTTGGCGAGGAATGCGTCGCGCAGCGCCGCGAGCGCCTGCTCGAGGCCCTTGAGCATCCAGTTCGCCGCGATCTTGACCGCCGTCGGGTAGACGTCGTTCGTGGACTGGGACAGGTTGACGTGGTTGTTCGGGTGGACGACGTCGTATTCGCCCCGCCGGCGACCCAGGAGCTCCAGCGCGCGGTTCGCGATCACCTCGTTGGCGTTCATGTTCGTCGACGTCCCCGCGCCGCCCTGGATCACGTCGACGACGAACTGGTCGTGCAGCTTACCCGAACGGATTTCCTGGCACGCCTGCACGATCGCCTTGCCGATCTGCTCGTCCAGCAGCCCCAGCTCCATGTTGGCCAGCGCCGCCGCCTCCTTCACCGCGGCCAGAGCGTTGATGAGCTCCGGGTACTGTCCGATCACGATCCCCGAGATCGGGAAGTTCTCGACCGCGCGCAGCGTCTGGATCCCGTAGTAGTTCCGATCCGGCACGTCGCGCTCGCCGAGGAGGTCTTTCTCGCGCCGCAGCTCGCCGGACAGGTACATCTGCCCGCCGCGGCCGACGAGGCGCGCGTTCGCCGCGCGCAGTCGGCTCGCGATCACCTGCGCCGCGCCGGCCACCAGCCGTGCATACGTGTTGGGACGCTCCGCCGCGATCCGCTCGATCGCCTCACGCGGGATCTCCACGACCTCCGTCGGCTCCACGACGTACGCCGACGTGGAGTGCGGGTAGTCGTCCAGCAGGCTTCCCTCACCGTACGACTCCCCTGGCGTCAGCACGTAGAGGACTTCGGGCAGGCCCCGCGTCCCCTTGCGGATCTCGATCGCGCCGCGCCGCACGATGCCGAACTCCCGGCGCGGCTGGCTCTCGTGGAAGATGTACGTCCCGGGCAGGTAGCAGATCTCCCGAGCGAACGTCGCGACGTACTCGATCTCCTCCGCGTCCAGCCCGCGAGTGATCACGTGCTTGCGGAGCGTATCCAGGATGCTCGTTTCCATCTCAGGCCCCAGACCATCGGATCAAGGAGAGCCCCGCCACTCGGGCGGGTGCGTCAATTTAACACATTATGGCCAGATACGCGCTCGCTCGCCAATGATCGGCCGCCCATCGTCGTCGGTCACGCCGCTGCTCCCGAGCGGTGTCCCCGTCCGCGGGCGGACAGCCACCCCACCGGCCGGTCGCCCCCCGCCGGACCGTTTCTTGCACCGCGCCCCGGTGCGCTCGCGCCCCGTGTCGCCCCCTGACCCAGGATCGGATGCCATGCCGGAGACACACCCGCCGACACGCATCACCGAGAACCCCGACACGCCCCACGTCGACGACGCCCGCGAGGCGATGCGCCGGACCCGGGCAAAGAGGGCGGCCGGCGCCGGTCGCGTCCGCGACGCTCGCGCCCACGACGTAGGGCTCCACAGCACCCGGACCGAGGAACTCAGCCCCGGCGTCGGTTTCGCCGAAGAGATCCGCGCACCCGACACGGAGCACAAATCGGGACGAAGCGACGAAGGCAGCGCAACCTGACCGAAGCAACCGGAGGAGGAGAAATGGCCCGCTATGACATGGATTACGGACGATCGTACGGCCTCGGGTACACCAGGCGTGAGCGCTTTGCGCCCATGCCCCGTCCGGGGCGGTCGCGCGCCCGCATGGGCGCCGGCTGGCGCGAACGGATGAGACGTGGCGAGACCGGGTATGGCGAGGAGTTCGGCCCCCGCGAGCGCATCGGCTACGGTCGCGAGTACATGGGCAGGGAACGTCCCTACTATCGGACCGGCAACCTCGGCTACGGCCGCGAATACATGGGGTATGGCCTCGGCTACGGCGCTTACGGCGCCTACGACATCGACTACGGCGCGGGATACGGGCGCGAGTATCGGAAGAGCCGCTGGCAAACGGATTACGGCGATCCGTTCGGCGACCGCGAGCGTGGAACGCCGATCCGGATCACCCGGGGAGGATACGGCGAATACGGCGAGGAGTTCACCGGGCGGGAGAGCGGCCGACGTTACCAAACCGGGTCCGCCTACGAGGGCGAATACCGTCCGCGCCGCCGGCCTCGCTATTGAGCCTGCGAACCGGGGTTTCGTGGCATGGCGCCGTTCCCCATGGAAGGGGCCGGGCCGGGCCGGAGCCCGCCCCGGCCCGGCCCCCCTCGGCCGCCCACTCGGCTCCCGGGCCCGGCCCAGCCCCGGCTCCTCTCCGCCCGCGGGCCCGAGCGCTCGATTTGCCGGCCGGCGATGCACCGGCCGCCCGGCGGACCACCCTATCCGTCCCTCGACATCCTCACGCTCCGGCCCATGACCATCCCGCCCTCCCCACCAGCCGGAGCCGGCACAGCGGATAGAGGACGACGAGCAACCACCCCGAGACAAGCGCCCGCACGCCGAGCGGTCCGAGGGACGCGTAGACGTACCGCTCGACGTCCAGTCCCAGGAGCCGCACGATCGCCACGGGACCGAGCATGAGCCGACCGACGATCAGCGTCGCGACGAAGGCCAGTAGCACGAAGAGGGCGGGGTAGCGCGTGTCGATGCAGATCTCGACCAGGAGCAGCGCGGGCAACAGCATCCAAACGACCAGCGTCATGAGCACCGTGTACCACGCCGCGTACTGGAGATCCCCCGCGCTCGCCGCGGCCGCGCACGCGAAGGCACCGGCACCGAAAACCCCGAGCATCGCCGTCGTCGCGAGCAACTTCGACAGTGCGTAGCGGAGCGGCGAGATCAGATTGGGCACGAGGTACTCGTCGATCGCCAGCTCGCGATCCTCGGCAAGACCGAACCGGAGCATCCCGCACATCGCCACGATGTAGGCCCAAACGAAGAGTCGATCGTCCTCGGGGCGCGGAGGGAGAGTGGTCCAGTACGACCAGTGCCCAACGGCCAGGAGGATCAGGAACCCCACGACTCCCACCAGCGTCCCGGGCGCCCGCATCATCCGGCGCAATTCGACCGCAGCCAGTGCCCGGACGCGACCGGCCGGCGCCGAATTCGCCCGCCCGGCCACCCGACCGCCCTTCAGTCTACTTACCCCTTCCATGGCGCCTCCTCCGGTTCGAGAACGACGGGGCGCTCTCCATCCAGTTGCACGACCGGACCTGCCGCGTGGGCCGGGATCGGCTGGTTCGTCGCCACGACGACGACCGCGGTGCGTGCCCGGGCGACGAGGGCCTCCGTGAGCGCGCCCCGCGCCCGGCCGGACAGATGCTCGTACGGCTCGTCCAGGAAAACGAACGGCACGGGTTTGCGGAGCAGCGCCTCGAGCAGCATCCGCTTCGCCTCCCCGGTCGAGACCCGGCCCAGCAGGCGGTCCGCAGGCACGTCGGGCCGCAGAGCCGCCAACGGCTCCTCGACCTCCGCCGCGCCCAGCCCTGCGAGCCGATCCATGAGCCGCGACCACTCCTGCGCCCTGACCCCGCCCGGCAACCGCATCGCCGGCTTGTAGTAGATGCGCTCACGGGTCCGACCTGCGGGGTCCCGCAACGTGACCGTGCCCGCCGACGGCCGCGCCCGCCCCGCCATCACCCTCAGGAGCGAGCTCTTCCCGGTGCCGTTCTCGCCGACGAGCCAGGCGATCCGCCCCGCAGCGTGCGCCCACGTCAGGTCCTCCACGACCAGCCGTCGGCCCTGTCGCACCGAGACGCCGTCCAGCCGCAGCTCGGGCACGGCCCCGCTCAACCCACCGGACACGTGTACCATTGGTCCACCTCGTCGACGACGACGGCGACCTGCTTCGCGGCCAGGTACGCCATCCGGATCGCGTTCACGTCGAGCAGGTACGAGCTCCGATACTCCAGCCTGGAGTCCAGCCGGATCACCGCCTTCTCGAAGTTGCCATCCCGGCCTTCCCGGCCGCTCCGGGTCAGGACCACCAGGTCGCCGGTCCGCGGATCGGCGACCGCCGCAATCACCGCCACCGGCAGATCCGCAGGCTGGATCTCGTCGATCGTCCCCCTCGGAATCCGCTCCAGCCTCGCGCCGACCTCTTCCGGCAACGGGACGGGAAGCCGGCGCGCCTCTCCCGCCACGTCCAGCCGAAGCTCGTGCGCGAGCGGGACCACGAATTCGTGTGTGACCACGATCCTGCCGTCCGGGTACGCGGCCACGCTCGCCAGGTTTGCCAGCGCGTTCACGCCCAGGTCTCCGTAACGCGCCGTGGGAACCTCGAGCGGGACCGCATCGTCGCCTGCGAGCCGGTAGACCAGGCGATTCGGATGCCGGCCGAGCACCAGCGGGGTCACGAAGACCCGGCCGCCCCACGAGCGCACCTGCTGCGGCGGGAACGGCAGCAACACCCTGCCTCGATCGCTGCCATCGAGGCCGAGCCGTTTGAGCGCCCCTTGCCCCTGGTCCGCCACGTAAATCGTGTCGGCCACCAGCGTCGCCGAGGTGGGCCTGCGCACACCCGTCGGCCCGTCCGCCGCGAAGGCCACCACCCAGCGCGGTTGCAGGTCCGGCCCCACCAACGCAACCTCCCGATCCTGGTCGTACAGCACCAGGAACGTGCTGTCGCTCAGCGTCGCCACATCGGCCACCACCGACTCCCGCGCACTCAACGACGGCACGGGCTCGCACTTCACCTCCACCGACTTCTCCACGAAATCGTCGATCCACAGGGGCTTGGCCGCATCCGAGGCGGCACACGCCGCCAGGAATGGAACCAGGGGCAGGGGTAGGGTTCTCATGGGCGCTCGTGGTGAAGTTCGAACTCATACCTCGCGCCGCCACGCCGGCGGGCGGCGCAACGACTGCCGATACCGCGTTACATCTTGCGGCGCACGCAACCGATGTACTCGGCCGTGCATTCGATGTCCGCCATCAGGCGGAACAGCCCCTTCCTGTCGTACGTGTCGTTCAGGCACTGCTCGAAAGCATCCGTGCACTCCGCCGCCCGGGCTTCCGTGGGGACACCGACCAGGCCGCCCAGCAGCAGCATCAGCGCCATGATCCAGCGAGCTCCCTTCGGCATGTCGTCCTCCTTCGTGAAGGTGATCGCGCCCCGCCCCCATCCCTCTCCCCTGGCCCCGCCGGCCGGGCGTGGAGCCGGGCCGGCACCCCGGGGCGAGGCATGCCGCGGACCAGGCACTGCGAAATCGATAAAACCACGGTTCTACATGGACTTACGACCCTATCGCCCCCTCCCCGTCCGCACCGATTCCGACCGCCATTGATCGGTTCCTACCGCGCAGTGACCATTCCACGATGAAGCGCACACCGCGGCCGCGCGATAGCGGTTCGGGACACCGGGCCGGGAGGGGCGCGCGGGGTCGTCCGGGAGGTCACTCGCCGGACCCCTCGTCGCCGTCGTCGCCCGACCGTCGGATCCCCTCCGCAGAACCGCCCCCGGCGGCCGTGCGCTCCGCGCCGCCCGCGTCCTTCGCCCGGACGCCGATCCCCAGCACGCGGATCTTGTGGCGGAGGGTGTTCCGGGCCATTCCCAGGGCTTGCGCAGCACGGGTCCGGTTGCCGTGAAAGCGGCGCAGCGCCTCCTCGATGCGCCTGCGCTCCTCGGCCGGGGTGCCATAAAAGGTGTACCGCCCGGTCGGGCGCGGTTGGGCGGGCTCCGGCGTTTCCCGAGCCGGAGAACGAACGCTCTCCGGCAGGTGCCGGAGCCGGATCCTCGTGTCGTCGCAGGCAAGGACGGCGGCCTCGACCGTGTGGGCGAGCTCGCGAACGTTGCCGGGCCAGGTGTGCGCGTGCAAACGGGCGAGGGCGGCGGGATCGAAACCGCGCACGGGCCGGTCGTAGCGGCGGGAGTAGTGCTCCAGGAAGTGCGCGAGCAGGAAATCCAGATCGCCTTCTCGTTCCCGCAAGGCGGGGAGCCGGAAGGATAGGACCAGCAGGCGATGGTAGAGGTCGCGCCGGAACCGGCGCTCGAGGACGCTCCTTTCGAGGTCGACCCCCGCCGCGGCGATCACGCGCACATCGACCCGCACCACCCGCTCCGAACCCAGGCGACGGATCTCTCCATCTTCAAGTGCTGTAAGAAGTTTAGCCTGGAGTGTCAAAGGCAGGTCGGCCACCTCGTCGAGGAAGAGCGTTCCGCCGTGCGCCTGCTCGAAGAAGCCGCGGCGTGCCTCGTATGCGCCGGTGAACGCCCCTCGCGTGTGCCCGAAGAACTCGGCCTCGAACAGCGTTTCCGGAACTCCGGCGCAGTTTACGGCCACGAACGGGCGTCTTGCACGACGGGATGCCGCGTGGATCGCGCGGGCGAGCAACCCCTTGCCGGTGCCGCTCTCGCCGGTGAGCAGCACCGGCGCATCTACCTGCGCCGCGCGTCTGCCGAACGCCCGGATCGCCTCGGCGGCCCGGCTCACGCCGAGGATTGAAGTAAATTCCGGCATTCTCGCTCGCCACGGTTGCGCGCTCGAGTCTGTTCCGTCGGGGCGGGCGGTGCCATGGTCGGATGCGTCCCGGGCCGTGACAGGGTGGTCTTGCGGCCATCCGCCCGTTAACTTGCATTGTTATCCGTCACAAGCTCCCGCGGGAGCGCGGGTGCCCCAACGATCCTGGAAGGTGTCGAATGACCAGAGATCCAAAGGAGGAGCTCGTCGGCGGCGCACCGGCGCCGGCGACCGGTGGAGCCGGTGGCACGTTCTTCGGCCACCCACGCGGCCTGGCCACGCTGTTCTTCACCGAGATGTGGGAGCGGTTCTCGTTCTACGGGATCCGTCCCCTGCTGATCCTGTTCATGGCGGCGTCGGTCATGAACGGCGGCTTCGGTTTCGAGCGGGACCAGGCGTCTGCGATCGTCGGGATCTACGCGGCTTCGGTCTATCTTTCGTCGCTGCCGGGCGGGTGGGTCGCCGACCGCCTGCTGGGGCTGCGCAGGGCGATCCTCTGGGGCGGCGTGCTGATCGCGGCGGGGCACCTCTCGATCGGGGTGTCGGCCTTCGCGCGCGGCCCGGTCCCGTTCTTCCTCGGGTTGACGCTCATCGTCCTCGGAACGGGTCTCCTCAAGCCCAACATCTCCGCGATCGTCGGGGACCTCTACCCCGAGGGCGGCGCGCGGCGCGACGCCGGCTTCTCCATCTTCTACATGGGGATCAACGTCGGCGCGTTCCTGGGGATGCTCGTCGCCGGGTACCTCGGCGAGAAGGTCGGGTGGCACTGGGGCTTCGGCGTCGCGGGCCTCGGGATGCTCGCGGGGCTCATCGTGTACATCACGACGGCCGGTCGCACGCTCGGCGACATCGGGCTCGAGCCCTCGCGTCACCCCGACCCCGAGGTGCAGGCCCGCCAGCAGCGCAACGGCTGGCGCGCGGTCTGGGCCGGGCTCGCCATCCTCGCGGTCGTGTTCCTCCTCGCCGCCACCGGCGTCATCACCATCGACGCTCAGGCGGTCGGCCGTTCGATGACGTACGTGATCGTCGGCTCCGCCGCCGCCTACTTCGCCTTCATCTTCCTGTTCGGCGGCCTGAACAGCGACGAGAAGAAGCGCGTCCTCGTAATCGCCGTGTTGTTCCTCGCCGCGGCCGTCTTCTGGTCCGCGTTCGAGCAGGCGCCGACGTCGCTGAACCTGTTCGCCGCCGACTTCACCGACCGCACCGTCGGCGGCTTCGAGATCCCGGCCACCTGGTTCCAGCCGGTGAACTCGGCCTTCATCATCCTCCTCGCTCCGGTCTTCGCGGCGCTGTGGGTCGCGCTCGGCAAACGCGGGATCGACCCGTCCAGCCCGACCAAGTTCGCCGCGGGGCTGGCGTTCGCCGGCGTCGGGTTCGCGCTCATGATCGCCGCCGCGAACATCGTCGTCTCCGGCGGCCCGGGGACGCTGGTCTCGCCCTTCTGGCTCATCGCCAGCTACTTCTTCCAGACCGTCGGCGAGCTCTGCCTCAGCCCCGTCGGCCT
>Ga0207873_1001044_pt1 | contig 28179 bp, 25 predicted proteins | sample BGWIniCompost_FD_187373 | JGI IMG/M metagenome (GOLD analysis project Ga0207873, IMG submission 187373) | Cellulose adapted compost microbial communities from Newby Island Compost Facility, Milpitas, CA, USA - BGW Initial Compost (SPAdes)... ...
CTCGATCCACACGAACCGCGGCATTGCGCAGAGGCGAATGCCCGGTGTTGCCCGCTGGGCTGACAAGGAAAAGCCCGCTAAAGCGGGCTGGGGGACGAGGGTTCACATTCTGGCGTTGGGTGCACACCGTTCGGTTCGTGCCCAGAGGTAAACCCCCGAGCACGGACCACTGGCCCACGGACCCTCACACCACGTGCCGAGCCCCGTCGCACGGAGCCGGCGCGGAAAGCGCAGACGTTCGCGAGGCACTCGCGCTCGCTCCCACATCACCCGATGGCGAGCGGCGCGCACCGCCGCAGGAGGGTGCGCACGATGCTCATGGCGACGATCCGCCCGGTCTTCGGGTTCGCCGTCGTGGGGACGTTCTCGATCTCGAACCGCAGGCTGCCAAAGTCCCCCTCAACCACTACCTCGTGCCGGTTGCGCGTGATCGCCGGGTCGGCCACGACGACCAACTCGGTGCGATCCAGCCCGACGCCGGCGAGGCTGACGGCCGCCGCGACGTTGACGCTCTCGGGGAATTCCAACACCCCCTCGCGGGCGGTGCCGCGGAACAGTTCGCGCGGTTCCGTGAGTGCCGCGCCCTCGGCACCGAGGAGCGTCGTGGCGGGCTTGCGGGTCGTGTGGGTGACCCGAGTGATGCCCCCAACCGCCGCCGCGCTGATCGCATCCAGCCCGCCGATGGCGCCCGACGCGACGGTGATCTGCGCGCCGCCCTCGCAGGCGGCTGCTACTAACGAGTCGTACACCTCGGGCCGCGCCAGTGCCCCGACGCTGACGGCGATCAGATCCCGGCCACTCCGCAGCACAGCCGGGCCGTGCTGCGCAAGCGCCTCGTGCCCGGCGACCTCGACCACCACCTCCGGCTCCAGGGCAAGCAGGGCCTCGACCGTCCCGACCACCGGCGGCGTGCCCGCCAGTCGCGGGCGCGACGGGTCGCGGACGAGCACGCCGACGATGTCTACGGCCGCATCCGGCATCGCCGCCAATTGCGTCAGCACCCCCTGCCCGATCGCTCCCAGGCCGATCATCCCCACCCGCATCGGCGCGCTCGTCATCGTTCGCCTCCCGCCTTCATCGCGCTTGTGTCCCCGAACCGATTGGCCGCCCCGGCCGCACCGGTGCGCCCCTAGACCCAGCGGCGGACGCGGGCCTGGTAGGCACGGTAGGACTCGCCGAAGCGGGAGAGCAGGTAGCGCTCTTCCCGCTCGATCACCCCGCGCCGGATCACCGCCAGCACGGCGGGGAGCAGCAGCAGCGGCCAGAGGGTGTTCCGCAGCAGGGTAATGCCGAGGTAGACCGCAGTCAACGAGAGGTAGATCGGGTTACGGCTGTACCGGAAGGGCCCGTCGACCACCAGCGCGGTCGCGGGGTGGCGCGGGTTAGGACCGGTCCCGGCCCGGGCCATGGTCCACACGGCCCAGCCACCGAGGCCGCTCCCGGCCGCGATGAGCGCGGTGCCCGCCGCCCGGCGCGGGCCACGTGCCCTAGCGGGCAGCAGCGCGGCTGGCCGCATCCGGCCAAGGAGGAGGCCGAGTATCAGCCCCGCGGCGTAGATCAGGGGCGGCGGGGCGATCACGCCCGCGACTTCGTGCGCCGTATAGTCGTCCATGCCGGCCTCCTCGTGGCGCGAGCGCCACCCGCGGGCGGCGCCTCCGGTGTCCGCTGTAGGATCCGTGATACCGCGCGAGCCGCCGGGCGGCAAGGGGGCAGTGCCCTACCGGCCGGATCCAGTCAGATCACCGAGCGGCGGTTCGCCCCGTGCCGCGCAGCGGACCGCGGCTATTGAGGTTGCCCAGCAGGACGCCGCGATCTCATAGAGATCGTTGACGGGCAAGCGGTGCATCAGCGAGAAGAACCGGGTGCGGGCGACAAGTCGTGGGAGGGAATCGCTCATGGCGCTGACAATCGAGGGGGCACGGCTGGTCGACATCGAAGGGGAACAGCCGGCTGCGCGCCTCGTGGTCGAGGACGGTCGCATTGTTGACGTCGGACCGGACGCGGCGCCCCACGGCCGGCGACTCGACGCGCACGGCATGATCATCACGCCGGGTTTCATCGACCTGCACACGCACGGTGGCGGCGGGTTCCCGTTGCACACAACCGACCCGGCGGCGATCCACGGGTACGCACGGTGGGCCCCTTCGACCGGCACCACCGCCTTCCTGATCGGGGTGGTCGGCGTCCCCGGCGGCCTGCCGCTGGCTCAGCTCCGGACGGCTACCCAGGCTATGGCGGCACCGGGGCAGGGTGCTGAGATACTGGGCATCCACCTCGAAGGCCCATACCTCAACCCGGCGCGGCGGGGGGCACACGACCCCGCCTGGCTTCGGCAACCGGATCACGGCGAGGTCGCCGCACTGCTCGAGGCCGCAGAAGGCCGGCTGCGGCTGGTGACGCTCGCACCGGAGCTGCCGGGGGCCGACACGCTGATCCGGACGCTGGTCGCAGCGGGCGTCACGGTCAGCATGGGGCACACCGACGCGACCTACGAGCAGGCACAGGCGGCGATCCGGCTCGGGGTCAGCCAGGCGACCCATTGTTTCAACGCCATGCGCCCGCTGCACCACCGCGATCCCGGGCCGCTGGCGGCCGTCGTCGAGGCGGAGATGGTGCGCGGGGAGCTGATCGCCGACGGCGTGCACGTCCACCCGGCCGCGGCGCGCCTGCTGATCCGATTGCTTGGACCGGAGCGCGTCATCGTGGTGACCGATGCCCAGGCAGTGACCGGGAAGCCGGACGCAGTCCTCGACTTCGGAGGCCTGCCGGCGCGGGTCGTCGACGGCGCGGTGCGGCTCGCCGACGGGATACTGGCCGGCAGCGCGCTGACGACAGCGGCTGCGCTGAAGAACCTCGTCACCTGGGGCGACGTGTCGCTCCCTGAAGCTGTCGGTATGCTGAGCTGGAATCCGGCGCGAGCGATCGGCGTCGAGCGGCGCAAAGGACGGCTCCAGCCCGGCTACGACGCCGACCTCCTGATCTTCGACGCCGCCCTCACCCTCCAGGCCACGCTCTGCCGGGGCGTGGTGGCCTACGCCACCCCCACGTGGCACGAGCGGCTCGCTTGACCAAAGAGCATCGGTGCCGAGAAGATGAGGGCCGGCCACGACACCAGAGCAACGGGACGAAGGGGATTGCAGGACAGCCGTGCGACTGGCCAACAAGACGGCCCTGGTGCCAGCGCTGGCTGGGGTTACAGGAGGCACCGACGCATGAGTGCGGTGGATGTCGTCGAGCTGTTGGCGCAGCTCGTCGCGATTGAGAGCGTCAACCCGGCCTACCCCGGGCCGGCCAGCGGTGAGGCCGCAATCGCCGGCTTCGTGGCCGACTTCTGCCGCGCAGCCGGTGCTGAGGTGCGCACCCGGGAGATCCTGCCGGGCCGTCCGAACGTCGTCGCGACGCTGCGCTCCGGCCGCCCCGGCCCGGCGCTGGTCTTCGAGGCGCACCTGGACACGGTCGGGATCCTGGACATGGGTGAGGCGGCGCTGCGCCCCCGCATCGAGGGCGACCGCCTCTACGGCCGCGGCGCCTGCGACGTCAAGGGCGGCCTGGCAGCGATGCTGGCCGCGATCGCGGAGCTCGCGCCCCGGCGGGACGAGCTGCCACAGGACCTCGTGCTGGCCGCCGTCATGGACGAGGAGGCCACCTTCCAGGGCGTCCGCGGGTTCTTGGACGAGGGACTCCCGATTGCAGCCGCCGTCGTGGCCGAGCCGACCGAGCTGCGCGTCGTCATCGCCCACAAGGGGTGCGTCCGCTGGCGCATCCGCACGGTCGGCCGCGCCGCGCATAGTGCGCGCCCGGACGAGGGGCTGAACGCGATCGACCAGATGGCGGAGGTGGTCCGTGCGCTGCGCAGAGAACTGCAACCCCGCCTGGCAATGCGCAGCCACCCGCTGCTCGGCCGGCCGACGCTCAGCGTCGGGACCATCGCGGGCGGCACGGGCGTCAACGTGGTTCCGGCCGAGTGCGTGATCGAGGTGGACCGGCGACTGATCCCAGGGGAAACCGGAGCGAGCGCCCTGGCCGAGGTCGACGCGGTGCTGGCCGACCTCCGGCGCGCAGAGCCATGGATCACCGTCGAGCGCGAGGAGCCCTGGATCGTCGACGGATGCCTCGACACCTCGCCGGACGCGCCCATCGTGCGCGCGGCGCTCGCGGCTTGCCGACAGGCAGGCTACCCCGGGGAGCCGACCGGCGTGCCCTACGGCACCGACGCGAGCAAGTTCGCCGCGCGGGGGATCCCGAGCATCGTGCTCGGCCCCGGGAGTATCGCCCATGCCCATTCGGCGCACGAGTTCATCCCGCTCCCCGAACTGCGCCACGCCGTGGAGATCTACGCACAGATCGCCCTGAGCCCGCTGGGGTCGTGAGACCGGGACCGCACGGTCTCGGTCGGTGTCGCTGGGGCGAGCCGCCCAGTAGGCATCGCCCCACGCTCCCGGCACGTGGCGATGTCAGGTTCCCGATCCCACGGGGAAGACCTAGACCGTCTCGTTCGCGGCGGGTGACTGGATGTGCTCGATGTAGCGCTCGGCCGAGCGGCGTACCGCCGCCTTGGCGTCGGCCAGCACGTGGCGTCCGAAGGCGCCGTAGAGCCGCACGAAGGAGTACGGCTCAACCGCAGCCACGATCCGCCGCACCGTCTCCGGGTCGAGCGGGATCTGGTTCGGGTAGCTGTACATGAAGGTTACCCACCGGTTGTCCGGTACCACCTGGATCGTGTCGCCGCTGAAGAGCAGTCCCTGCCCCTCGGCGCCGTCCGCCCAGTGGAGCACGCTCGCCCCGGGGAAGTGCCCCCCGCAGCGGATGACGGTCACGCCGGGCACCAGCTCCACCGTGTCCTCGGAGAAGAAGCGCACCGCCGGGTCCGGTCGCATCACCCAGCGGCGGTTAGTCTCGTGCAGGTAGATCGGCACGCCGCCGAGCATCCGGGACCACTCGACCATCGTCGCATAGTAGTGCGCATGGGAGATGGCGATGGCCTCAACCCCGCCGCGGCGCTGGATTTCGGCCACCGTCGTCTCGTCGACGTAGGTCAGCGTCTCCCAGAGGACGTTGCCGCCGGGGGTTTCGATCAGGAAGGCCTGCTGGCCGATGGCGAACTTCGGCTCGGTGATGATCCCGGTGACGCCGGGCTCGATCGGGTCGAAGCGGTTGTGGTAGTGCCCGCGCATGGCGGCCAGCGTCGTCCACTGCTGGCCCTGGGGGCCGATGTACTGCCGGTCGTCCTCGCAGATGGGGCAGGCGGCCGGCGGCTGGGCACTCGCCGGGTACTGCGTACCGCAGGTGACGCAGATGTACTCCTGGGAACCGGGTGCGTCAGTGGTCGTCATGGTGGTCCCTCCGCGGTGTGTTGCGTATTGCGTGGGCTACCCCTCACCCCCGACCCCTCTCCCACAACGGGAGAGGGGAGACGGACGGAGTACGCAACACGCTACGGGTTCGCCTCGTAGAACGCGTTGATCACCTCGCGGGTCACGGGGGCGGAGACGATGGCGCCTTCGCCGCCGTACTCGATCATAGTGACGGCGGCCAGCCGGGCGCCGTCGACCGGGCTGAAGGCTGCGAACCAGGCGTGCGTGGCACGCCCCTCCTGGCCGTGCTCGGCGGTACCGGTCTTTGCCGCCACCGGGTGCGTCTCGCCCTGGAAGGCGCTGTAGGCCGTGCCGGCGGGCGTGGTGACCACGTCCACGAGCGCGGCGCGGATCCCGGCGATCTGCTCCTGGGAGATGGGCAGCTTGCCGATCTCTTTCGGCTCGTGGGTGTAGACCTTCGTGCCGTCGAGCGCCACGACCTCCTGCACCAGGTAGGGCTGCCAGAGCGTGCCGCCATTAGCCAGCGCGGCGTAGGCGTTGGCCACCTGGAGCGGGGTGGCCAGGAAGTAACCCTGGCCAATGGCGAAGTTCACCGCGTCGCCACGCGCCCAGCCGTCCCGGACCGCTGCCAGCTTCCAGGCCGGGTCGGGCACGATCCCGGCGACCTCCGGCAACTCTTCCAGCCCGGTCGGGTTGCCGAAGCCGAATGCCCGCGCGGTCTCAGCCAGGAGGTTGGGATCCTTTTCATCGAGTTGGACCCCGACCTGGTAGAAGAAGGTGTTGCACGAGCGCACCAGCGCGCGGTGGAGCGTCATCGGACCCTGATCGACCCCGGTCCAGTCGCGCCAGACATTGGACGAGCCCGGCAGAGAGAACGCCGCCGGACAGTCGAGCGTGCTCTGCATGTTCATGCCGAGGTGGATCATACCTGCCGCGGCGGTGACCACCTTGAAGGTCGAGCCGGACGGGTAGGCGAACGTGGTCGCCCGGTTCTGCAGCGGTCGCGCCTCCTCGTCGTTGAACCGAGCCCAGTCTTCGTCCGAGAGACCCAGGATGAACTTGTTGGGATCGAAGCTCGGATTGCTGACCATCGCCAGGATGGCGCCGGTGTTCGGGTCGATGACGACGACGCTCCCGGTGTTGTCTCCCAGCGCGCGCTCGGCGGCGAGCTGTACGTCGAGGTCGATCGTCGTGACGATGTCGGCGGCAGGCTCGCTCTGCACCTCGGCGATCACCCGCCGCTCGCCGCCGTCCGGCCCGACGATGACGAGCCGCCCGCCGCGTTTGCCGGCCAGGTACTGCTCGCCCCAGGCTTCGATCCCGGCGCGACCGATGACGTCCCCAGCCGAGTAGCCCCGGGCGCTCAACTCCGGCAACTCATCGGCGGTGATCTCCGTCAGGTAGCCGACGACGTGCGCGGCCGCCTCTCCGGCGGGGTAGACGCGCTCGGGCCACTTCTGCACCACGACGCCCGGGATGCCGGCCAACTGCTCCAGCAGGCCCGGGTCCATCGGGTCGGGATAGCTCTTGATCGGCATGAACCAATCGGGCTGACCGTGCTCGTACCGGCTCTTGATCTCGTCCTCAGGCATGCCGAGCGCCTGGCTCAGCGCCTGGAGCAGCGCGGCCTCGTCCTGAATCTGCCCCGGGACCACGCCGACCTTGTTGATCTGACCGAGGTGCGCCAGCGGCCGACCCTTGCGGTCGAGGATGCGGCCGCGCTGCGGGATGTCGGGCTGCCAGCGCACGAATCCGTCGCCGAGCTCGGCAAAGATGACCGAGGGAGTCCAGTCGACCCGGAAGCCATCCTCCTCCTCGACGATGGGGATGACGTTGTCTTCTTCCAGCGTCCCGACCTTGGCCGATTCCCGCTTGACGTGCATGGGCTGTTCGAGGGCATCGCGGTCGGCGTCCAGGAGCGTCGCCTCGATCGCCGTCTGGCCGATCTCCTGAGCGATTCCCTCGTAGCGGGCGATGAAGTCCTCCCGGCTGATGGTGTGCTTGGCGGGTGCAGAGAGCAACTCGTACATCCCGGCGTAGTCACCCGCGTTCCAAAGGCGGGTGAAGGCCGCGGCGACGTCACGCGGGGTCCGCAGCGCCTCGACGCTCCCAGGGCTGGGCGAGGCGACGGGCGAGGCGTCAGGAAGCGCGGTATTGCCCAGCAGGCGCCCACCCAGACGGTCGGCCAGCAGGAACAGGCCGAGCACGATGACGACCAGCCCCAGGACACTCATCACCAGCTTCGGCACGACGCTCCCGCGACGGGGTGCCGGGCGGGAGTAGGGAGACCGGTATCTGGGCACAGACTGGACCTTCCCTGCTCAAGCGGTGTGACATGCGCTGCGCGCCAGGTGAGCGGTGCGGCGGCCGGCTCCGTCCCCAGGAGGATCGACCGGATCGGCGCGCCAGCGGTGCCCGGAACTCTGCCACTGGCGATGACTCACCGTCAAGGTTAAGGCGGGGAAACGGTGCGTACGTTCTTGGGATTGGTCGACGTGGACGGGTGTTCGTGGTCGGCACGTGTCCGGGGCGGGTGGTGCAAGGATCCCCGCGCCGTGGCATGTGCCCGGGGCTGAAGCCGCCGGGCTCACAATGAAAGCCGGCTGAAGCCGGCTGGGACGGGGCATGGCTCACGGTCCGGCATTGTGCCTCACCGCGCGGCGCGTGCCCGGGGTACCCGAGGGTAATGGAGTCTGACGAAGAAAATGGATGTCCGCGCTCGGCACGTGCCCGGGGCTAAAGCCACCGGGCTGATACAGAAAAGCCCACTAAAGGGGCTGTGATGGCTATAACCAGGCGGATCCGATCCGGCACCCCGCCGGGCGCTGCGTCCCCAGCCCCTTCAGTGGGCTTCACTTCCTAGCCCGGCGGCTTTAGCCCCGGGCACATGCCGGGCGGCGGGATCCAAATACGGGGATGTGAGTGCTGCCTCACCGCAGCCGACTACAGCGGGCTTTTCCTTGTCAGCCCGGCTGACGTTAACACCGGGCCCATGCCACCGCCCGGGGATCCGCACGCCGCCGATCGCCGGGGGCCCATCCCACCGCGCGGCACGCATCGCGTTACCACCCGACGTCCCGACGACGGTACGACACCGTCCCTGGTGCGGCATCATGCCGCGCCATACCAAAGCGGCGGCTCGGGCCGCCGCACTCCAAAGCCGTCGTTCGACTGATGCGCTAGCGGATCGGCCTGCTGCCAACGCCGCGGTAGACCGGGCTGACGCTGGCGCCGGTGTGAATGCGCTGGATCGTCTCACCCAGCAGCGGGGCGACCGAGAGCACCGTGATCTTGTCGAGCCGCTTCTCCGGGGGGATCGGGATGGTGTTGCTCACCACCACCTCCCGGATCGGGCTGAGCGCCAGCCGCTCGATGGCCGGGCCACTCAGGACCGGATGGGTGCAGGCGGCGTAGACCTCGACCGCACCGTTCTCGATGCAGACCTGAGCGGCCTGGGTGATCGAGCCGGCCGTGTCGATCTCGTCGTCGACCAGCACCGCCTGGCACCCTTCGACCGAGCCGATCAGGTTCAGCACCTCGGTCTTGTCGACGTTCCCGACCCGGCGCTTCTCGATAATGGCCAGACTCGCGTCCAGTTCCTCGGCGAAGTTGCGCGCCCGCTTGGTGTTCCCCAGGTCCGGCGAGACGACGACCGGCCGCTCCAGGCGCTTCTCCTGGAAATAGCGGGCGATGATCGGCATAGCGGTCATCTCGTCGACGGGGATGTTGAAGAAGCCCTGGATCTGCCCGGCGTGCAGGTCGACGGTCAGGACGCGGTCGGCCCCGGCGACGGTGATCAGGTCGGCGATGAGGCGCGCCGTGATCGGCACACGCGGCTGGTCCTTCTTGTCGGTTCGGCCGTAGCCGAAGTAGGGGATAACCGCGGTGATACGCCCGGCCGAGGCCCGCTTGAGCGTGTCGATGATGATCAGCAGCTCCATGATGCTGTCGTTGACCGGGCTGCTGAAGGACTGGACGACGAAGACGTCGTTCTCACGCACGCTCTCGCCGATGCGGACGAAGATGTTCTCGTTGCTGAACCGGAACACCTCGATCCGGCCGGGCGGGATATCGATGTAGTTGCAGATCTCCCGGGTGAGTTCCGGGTTGGAGTTGCCGCCGAAGATGGTCAACTGATCATAGCGGCCGGTCATGGTCCTCGGTTATCCCTTCCGCGGCCAGCCGCGCCAGCGCGCTCTGTGCCGCCTCCTGCTGGGCAGCGCGCTTGCTGCTCCCGGTCCCCACGCCAAGGCACTCACCACCAACGACCACCTCGACGGTGAAGACCCGGTCGTGCGCGGGGCCAGACACCGCCACCGTGCGATACATCGGGGTTACCCGCATGTGCTCCTGCACGAGCTCCTGGAGCCGTCCCTTGTAGTTGGTCTCCTGCCCCTCGGTGATGATCTGCTCTGCGTCCTCGATCAGGAGCTGGCGCAAGAAGCGCCGGGTGGCGCGGATACCCCGGTCCAGATAAATCGCGGCAATCACCGCTTCGAATGCCCCGGCCAGGATCCGGTCGCGGATCTCCCCATCGGCGGTTATCTCCCCGCGGCCGAGATAGAGCAACTCGTCCAACCCGAAACGCCGTGCCCAGCGCGCCAGCGTCTCGGTGCGGACCAAGGCGGTGCGGTAGGCTGTGAGCATCCCCTCCGGGAGCCGTGGGAAGCGCCGGTAGAGGAACTCCGCAGTGATCATGCCGAGAACCGAGTCGCCCAGGAACTCCAGGCGCTCGTTAGAGTCGCGCACCGCTTCGATCTGGGAGATGCCGAGTTCGTTGAGGTAGGAGCGATGGGTTAACGCCAGCCGGAGCAGGTCGAGATCGCGGAACTCGATGCCCAGCCGCTGCGCCGCGCGCTCCGGGCGGTCGTCCGGCTTCGGATCGCGCTGGCTCTCCATCGTCGGTGCCGACGCCATGCTCACGCCCCCGCCCGGTTGATGACGGCGTCCAGGTCCACATTCGCCCGGCGGGCGACGGCGGCCACCTGATCCCAATCGATGGCAATGGTGTAGATGTAATGCATCGGCTCCGTCTCGCGAGTGGACGAAGTCGCCATGCCCGGACCGACGAGGAAGTGGACCAGCGCATCGGCGATCAGGTTGTCCTGCGGGTCGCGGTCGTCGAGGGAGATGGCATCGCCGCCGGCACGTCGCGCGGCGTCAGCGCGCCGCAACCCCTCCCGGAAGGGCGCCGCCAGCATCTCCGCACGATGCTCCTCTTCGCGTAGCGCACGCCGCCGACCCGCGACGATATCGTCGACCGCTGAGGCCTCCCGCTCGACCTCTTTGATCTCCTCGCGCGCCGTGTAGTTATGCACGATGTACTTGAGTAGTCGGTCGATATCGCCCGGCACGCCGGCTCCTCCGCGGCACCCCGCTGCCGCCTGACGTCATTATAGGAAACGCGCCCCACCGCGCCAACGCGACTGATGCGCCGGGGGTGGCGGATCACCCGGGTGCGGGCTCGTCCTCCCGGAAGAACAGAACGGCATCCGCCTGCTGCACCCCCGCGTCGCCCCTGCCGCACGCGGTTTGCCACGGAAAATCATCATGCGTCACACGTCATGCGTCATACGTCGCGGGTGGTGCGGAGTAGGTGGTGTCTGGGACTTTGGAGTGCGGCGGCTTGAGCCCCAGGCACGTACTACGGCGCGGGAACCGTCGCACCACCCGGCACCGGGCAGGGTCGTGGTCAGGCGAGGGGGTGAATGCGAGACGGGGGTGGCGAGCCACCCCCGTGTGGTGCCGCGTCACCAGTTGATGATGCGATGGAACTCCTCGGCGTAGGCCATGCCGTGCCGCGCACCGCGGTCCGCCGCCCAGGTGCGAACCATGCGCTCGATCTGGTCAAAGTGGTCGCCCAACTGGCTCTGGTGCGCCCGGAGCGCCGCGATCTTCAGGTCGATCGTCTCGGTGATGTCGACGGCGTAGTTGAGCACCGGCGCGCCGATGACGTAGATCTCGGAGACCTTGTGCGGCTGCAACCCCTCGGCCAGCAACTCCGGGAAGTCCCAGGGGTTCTGCGGTGCGGGGTAGACGGCGGCCATGACCGCCTGGCCGGCGGCCAGATGGTCCGGATGGTGCCGGCGGACGTTGTACACCGGCTCCCAGACCCGGTCGGGCGAGGGGCTGATAACGCGCTCCGGCCGGTACTTGCGGATGAGCCGGACGATGTCCCGGCGCAGCTCCAGGGTCGGCTCCAACTGGCCGTCGGGGTAATCGAGGAAGATGACATCGGCGAGGCCCAGGATCTCGCCGGCCGCCCGCTGCTCCGCCTTGCGCGTCTCCGAGATGCGGCGCCGTGCCTCCGGGCTGACATCGGTCGCGTCGTCCGGCCCTCCGGCGCCGCCATCGGTGATGATGACGTAGTAGACATCCCAGCCCTCGCGTGCCCAGCGGGCGACCGTTCCGGCCGTGCCGAACTCGGCGTCGTCCGGGTGCGCCACGAAGACCATCGCGACCTTGCGCTCCACCTGCTCCTGTGCCTGCTCCATCCCTGCTCCGTCTATGCTAGAACCGTCGACGCTACCTGCCGCGCTCTCGCGAGCCGCCTGACAGGATACCCCCCAACACGCCGGCAGGTCGAGACGGGGCGCTGCCCGCTTGCGGGCCGCCGGGAATCGCCGTACGCTGCCGACACGGTTCGGCGCGCGGTCACGGGATGGGAGGGGCCAGATGAGCCAGTTGCCAGCGGTGGAGGTGGTGGTCGTCGGGGGCGGCGTGATCGGCTGTGCCTCGGCGTACGAACTCCGCAAGGCCGGGCTGTCGGTCGCGATTGTCGAGGCCCGCGAGGTCGCCTCGGCTGCGTCCGGGGCAAGCGCAGGCGGCGTGCGTCAGCAGGGGCGCGACCCGCGCGAACTGGCCATCGCCATGCGCGCCATCGCCCGCTGGCCGAGCCTGGAGGAGGAACTGGGCGCCGACCTTCACTACCGCCAGGACGGTCACCTGACGCTCGTCTGGCGGGAGGAGGATCTGCCGGCCCTGGAAGCGCGCGTGCGCGACGAGCAGGCGCGCGGCCTGGGCATCCGGATCGTTGGGCGGGATGAGCTGGACGACCTCGCCCCCGGGCTGGGGCCGGACATCATCGCCGGTGCCTGGTGCCCCACCGACGGCCACGCGATGCCGATCCTGGTCACCAAGGCGTTCTGCGCCGCCGCGCAGCGGCTCGGTGCCACGCTCTACGAGTGGACCGCCGTGACCGGGTTCCGGCTGGAGGGCGCCCGCGTGGTGGGCGTCCACACCACCCGCGGTGACATCCCCTGCCGGTTTGTCCTGATCGCGGCCGGGGCCTGGAGCCGAGACCTGGCACGGATGGTCGGCGTGGAACTGCCGATCGAGCCGCACGCCCTGCAGATGATGGTAACGAACCCGATGCCGCCGCGGCTCAAGCCGGTGGTGACCTGCGTCGGGCGGCGGCTGAGCCTGAAGCAGCTCCGCAGCGGCGCCTACCTCCTCGGCGGCGGCTGGCCCGGCAGCGTCGACTGGGAGGGGCGCTTCGGCCGAAACCGGGTCGCGAGCATGGCCGGCAGCGCCGTCGATGCCAGCGCTGTCTACCCCCTGCTGCGCCGGACGCGGGTCGTCCGCGCCTGGACGGGACTGGAGGCGATCGCTGCCGACGAGGTGCCGATCCTCGGCCCGGTGCCCGGGATCGAGGGTATGGTGCTTGCCTGCGGCTTCTCCGGGCACGGATTCGCCCTGTCACCCTGCATCGGCGAGTTGATGGCCGAGCTGATCGCAACCGGCCGGACCTCACTGCCCCTCGATGCCTTGAGCCTGGACCGCTTCGCGGCGTGACCGAGGCTGTTGCGTAGTGCGTACTGCGTGTTCCGTGTTGCGAACGCCGCAGAGAGCTCGGCGCCAGGAATACCCATCCGTATCCAAGTTGCAGCTAAGGGGACAGCGGGAGAACACGCAATACGCAGTACGCACTACGCCGCCCCGCCTCCCCTCGACCGCCTGCCTATAATTGGGACGGGTCGCAGTGATTGAGGAGCATTTCATGGTTAAGAACCCACGCGCACCCGTCGCTCAGATCGTGGAGGGGATGGAGGATACACGCCCGCAGCAGCCGGAGGCCGCAGCGCAACCCAGCGATAAGACGCTGCCGGTCAAGGTCGATGAGCTGGCGCGCGATCCGGAGGTGCAGGCGTACATCGAGGCGGCCAACGCCAACCTTGGCGTCATCGGCTTCACCGAGCACGGCACCCGGCACGCGAATCTCGTCTCGCGGATCGCCCGCAATGTGCTGCGGCGGCTCGACTACGACCCGCACCTGCAAGAACTGGCGGCGATCGCCGGCTATCTCCACGACATGGGCAACGCGATCAGCCGCTACGACCACGCCCTGACGGGCGCGCTGCTGGCCCGCGAGATCCTGCTGCGCTACGAGGTCGCGCCCGCCGACATCGCCCTGGTCATGGGCGCCATCGGCAGCCATGGCGACGACTCCCAGCGGCTTGGCGAGGCGGTCCACCCGGTGTCGGCGGCGCTGATCCTGGCGGATAAGTCGGACGTGCACCGGAGCCGCGTCCGCGCCAGCGACCCGAGCCAGTTCGACGCGCACGACCGGGTCAACTGGGCGGTCGAGTCGTCCTTCCTGCGGGTCGATCCTGAGGAAAAGGCGATCACGCTGGAGCTGACGATCGACACCAGCATCAGCCAGGTGATGGACTACTTCGAGATCTTCCTGCCACGCATGATCATGTGCCGGCGGGCCGCAGAACTGCTCGGCTGCCAGTTCCACATCCAGATCAACGGCGTGGAGTTGCTCTGAGATGGGGACGCTGATCACCAGTCTCCACGCGCGTGGGCGGACGACCAACTGGGGCGCGTTCGACATCTATCTGGTCGTCACCACACTCGTCCTGATCGGCTTCGGCCTGGTCACGATCTGGAGCGCCGACGGAGCGCAGCCCCTGACCCTGGGGAACCCGGCGGTCCGGCAGTTCATCTACGCGGTGATCGGCCTCGCGATGATGATGGGGGCCGCCGCACTCGACTATCGGTACGTCAAGACGTTCTCGTGGGTGCTCTATCTGGGCACGCTGGTCATCCTGGCCGCGGTCCTGGTGGTCGGCACGACCAGCGGCGGCGCGACCCGCTGGTTCCAGTTCGGCCCGGTTACCGTGCAGCCCTCGGAGATCGCCAAGCTGACGGTCATCATCAGCCTGGCATCGTTCGTCGCCGACCGGGGCGACGAGATGCGCCGGCTGCACAACTTCATCCTCTCGGGCATCCTGGTCGGCATCCCGGCCGGGCTGGTCTACCTGCAGCCGGACCTCGGCACGACGGGGGTCTTTGCCTTCGCCTGGCTGGTGATGATGTTGGTGAGCCGCACGCGCCTGCTCTACCTGTTCGGGGTGCTGCTGGCTGCCATCCCGGGGGCCTGGGTCACCTGGAACTACATCATGCACGACTATATGCGCGAGCGGCTGCTGATCTCCTACCACCCGGAGCGCGATCCCCTCGGGGACGGCTACAACATCCTCCAGGCACGGGTGGCGATCGGCAGCAGTGGCGCGATCGGCCACGGGCTGCAGGGCAGCATGCAGAGCCAGCTCGACCTGCTGCGCGTGCGCCTGACCGACTTCATCTTCGCCCACGCCATGGGGATGTTCGGCTTCATCGGGGCGCTGGCCCTCTTCCTGACCTTCGCCATCCTGCTCTGGCGCATGATGCAGATCGGCATCAACGCGCGCGACAGCTTCAGTCAGCTGACGGCCTTCGGCATCACCGGGATCGTCTTCTTCCAGATGTTCGTGAATATCGGGATGAACGTGGGGTTGATGCCGGTCACCGGAATCCCGCTCCCCTTCGTCAGCGTGGGGGGCAGTTCCCTCTGGACGCTCCTGGCCGCGGTCGGCCTTCTCCAGAGCATCCTCATCCACCAGCAACGACTGGGGTTCCAGCGGGAGTGACGGGGAAACCCATGCGTCATGCGTCATGCGTCACTCGTGTCGCGTAGTGCGTACTGCGTCCTGCTCCCCTCTCCCCTTGTGGGCTCCGTCCGAGATGGGCCGGGGGTGAGGGGGACGCATGACGCATGACGCATGACGTCTAGTACATCGCCATTTCCGCGTCGACGCCGGGCAGCCCCGTCGGCAGCGTCTCGCCGTTCTGCCGCAGGAAGGCAACGAGGGCCTCGGGCCGAATACGCCACTCACCCGGCTTCGTATCGGGCTCGCCGATCAGCTCCCCCACCCGGAGCCAGTAGCGGATCGCGTCCGGGTGGAACTGCAGGACGTCGGCTACCTCACCGACCGTGTAGACCCGCTCGCCGTGCTGTCCGACCCGTGCCATGTATCTCCGCCTCCGCCTTGTCCCTACACTCTGTACGTACACCAATAATAGCAGAGGACGGGCGGACAGGATAGGGGGATCATGGTCCTAACCCAGGACGCGGTTGGGGATCACCCCTCACCCCCAAGCCCCCTCTCGGACGGAGCCCACAAGGGGAGAGGGGTATTCGGTCCTGAGCGCGCTGATAGAGGCGACGAGTACCTCCCGGCTACGCAATTGCGAGCAGTGTCCGCGCACTAGAGCGTAAGGAGACGATCGTCAGCCCAGAGACTGACATTACTGCCGAACGACGCAGCCTGACTGGCCCGGGCGCTGCGCTGGAAGGAGTCTCGGCCGCATGGACGAGACCCTGCTGCAGACCAAGTTTTCGATCCCGCTCACGCGCTCCGACCCCGCGTCGGGATTGGTTCCGCGCCCGCTCCTGACCGCGCGCCTGAACGAGGGGCTGGCCGGCCCACTGACCCTCGTCTCGGCCCCGGCCGGATTCGGCAAGACCACCCTGGTGAGCTCCTGGCTGCGGCAGGTGGACCTCCCGGCCGCGTGGCTGTCGCTCGATGAAAACACGACCGTGATGTCGCCCGTTTCCTGAGCTACGTGGTCGCCGCGCTGCAGACGATCCGGCCGGACGTGGGAACCGGCGTGCTGGCCCTCCTGCACGCAACGCCTCAGCCGCGCACGGACACACTCCTCACGCTGCTGATCAACGACCTGGCGGCCATCCCAGAGGGCCTCATTCTGGTCCTCGACGACTGCCACACGGTCGCAGCACCGGACATCGATCAGGCCCTGTCCTTTTTCCGTCTACGCGATGGATCGGCGAGGGCGTGGGCAGAGCGGTGACACCTTGCCCTACGTGGCAGAGCATGAGTTTGAGGATGTCGCCGCTCTGGTCGACTCGATCCCCGGGACCGTGCGTGTGCTCAGGCACTCATACGGCGCGCTATGCTCCCTGGAAGCCACCCTCCTGACACCGCGGATCCACAAACTGATCCTGAACGAGCCGCCGATGTACACCACGACCGACATCTCCTACCCGGAAGACTCGCTCGACCGGTACGACGCCCTCCTCCGCGCGGGCGATGCCGAGCGCGCACTGCTCATGCTCTACGAGGTCGGCCAGACGCCGGCCGACGAAGTGCACATGCTGCAATCTCAGCCCAACTGGCAGGCGCGGGTCGCTGCGGCACACACGATCCCGCGCGAGGTCCTGGCCGTCAGGGACTACGCCGCTGACCCCGCCCGCTTCAGGTCGATGAGCACGCCGATCCTCTTCTTGCTCGGGGGCGAGACGCTCCCGATCTACACAGCCGCGACGCAGGCATTGCACCGATGGCTGCCACACAGCCAGATCGTGGTGCTGCCCGGGCAACCACACGATGCCGTGGTCACCGCACCGGATCTCGTGTCCCGCGAGGTGCTCCACTACTTCTTGGACGCCGCGTAGCAGGCGCCACGCCCCTGCGTGTTGTGTGTTCCGTGATGCGTGATCCGTGTTTCGTGTTCCGTGTCGGAGGGACACTGGCTACCGTGCGCCAACAAGCTAAACGGAACACGGAACACGCAACACGGAACTCGCCGTCGTGCGGACCGATGGATCTCACACTCCCCGCCCGGCGAGCAACTGCTCCTCCGGGATTTCGCGCAGGTCCAGGCCGCGCATGGGCTCGCCCAGCCCGCGGCTGACCTCGACCAGCACCTGCGGGTCGCGGTAGTGGGCCGTCGCCTCGACGATCGCCCGGGCACGCCGCTCCGGGTTCTCCGACTTGAAGATGCCGGAACCCACGAAGACCCCTTCGGCGCCGAGCTGCATTACCAGCGCGGCGTCAGCCGGTGTTGCTACGCCCCCGGCGCAGAGGAGGGGCACCGGCAGCCGTCCCGTCTTGTGGACCTGGAGCACCAGGTCGTAGGGCGCCCCGAGGTTCCGCGCCGCGGTCATCAACTCCTCTACTGGAAGAGCCTGGAGCCGCCGGATGTCGTCGGTGATGTCGCGCAGGTGCCGCACCGCCTCGACGATGTTGCCCGTCCCGGCTTCCCCCTTGCTCCGGATCATCGCTGCGCCCTCGCCGATCCGACGCAGCGCCTCGCCCAGGTTGCGCGCACCGCAGACAAAGGGGGTCGTGAAGGCGTGCTTGTCGATGTGGAAGCGATCGTCGGCCGGGGTCAGCACCTCGCTCTCGTCGATGAAGTCGATGCCGAGCGCTTCCAGGATCTGCGCCTCCGCGGTGTGACCGATGCGGGCCTTGGCCATCACCGGAATGCTGACCGCCTCCTTGATCGCCAGGATCAAGTCCGGGTCACTCATGCGGGCCACCCCGCCCTCGCGCCGGATATCGGCCGGGACGCGCTCCAGCGCCATGACGGCCCGGGCGCCCGCCTCCTCGGCGATGCGCGCCTGCTCCGGCGTCACAACATCCATGATCACGCCGCCGACGAACGCCCGCGCCGCTTCGACTTTCGCGTGCCAGCCTGCTCGGTCAGCCATCATGGATGCTCCTTTCTCATGCGTCATGCGTGATGCGTCATCCGTCCCCCTCACCCCCATCCCCTCTCCCCTGGTGGGAGAGGGGGGAGATACGGAATACGCAGTACGGGTGACGTATGACGCATGACGCATCACGCATCACGTCACACAATCGGCGTCGCGCGGGCGGCGTCGCGGCGCTCGGCGCCGGTGCTGCGACTGCCGCGCAGGGCGGCGATCGCCTCTCCCAGCCGCGCGATCGCCAGGTCGATCTCCTCTTCCCGGGGCAGGGTGAAGTTGAGCCGCAGCGTGTTCTCACCCTCGCCGTCGGGATGGAAGCTGCTCCCCGGCGCGATCGCCACGCCGCGCCGAGCCGCCTCCGGCAGCAGGTCGCGCGCCCGCAGCCCGTCGGCTAGCCGGCCCCAGACGTAGAGCCCGCCGTCCGGGCGCTCACAGGTCAGCATCCCGGCACAGTGGCGCTCGATAGCGGCCAGCATGGCGTCGCGCCGCCGCGGGTAGGCCTGCCGCAGCCGCTCGACGTGCTCCGCCAGCAGTCCACGGTCGAGGAACGCCCACACCGCCCACTGCGCCAGCGGGTTGGTATCGAGGTCCACGATCTGCTTCATCAGCGCCAGCCGTTCGATCAGCGGGCGCGGCCCAGCGATCCAGCCGATGCGGAAGCCGGGGAAGAGCACCTTCGACAGCGTGCTCAGGTAGATCACCGAGCCGTGGGAGTCGAGCGCGCGGAGCGGTGGGATCGGCCGCCCGTCGTAGCGCAGCGCACCGTAGGGATCGTCCTCCACCACCGGCACCTGCTCGCGCGCGGCCAGCGCTAGCAGCCGGTGGCGCCGCTCCAGGCTCATCGTCGCCCCGGTCGGGTTCTGGAAGGTCGGGAGGGTGTAGATCAGCTTCGGCCGCCGCCGCGCGATCAGGTCCTCCAGCAGCCCGACCCGCATGCCGTCCGCGTCCACCGGGATGGGCAGCAGCCGCGCTCCAGCGGCCCGGAAGACCTGGATGGCCCCGAGGTACGTGGGCGACTCGACCGCGACGAGGTCGCCCGGCTCCAGCAGCGCCCGCGCCAGCAGGTAGAGCCCCTGCTGCGACCCGGCCACGACCAGCACCTGGTCCGGCTCCGGCGGCGGGCCGTTACCGGCCATCCAATCCGCCAGCGCCGCCCGCAGCGGCGGGTAGCCCTCGGTCGGGCAGTGCTGGAGCAACTCCTGCCCCGCCGTGTGGAGCGCCTCGTCGAGCAGCGCCCGGATGGCGTCGATCGGGTACAACTCCGGCGACGGGATGCCGGTCGCGAGCGAGATGACGTCGGCGCGGGCTGAGACGAGCATGGTGTCCCGCAGCAGCGGGTCGTTCATCACGTCGGTCGCTTCGGTGAAGAGCTGCCCCCAGGGGATGCCCCGCGGCTCACCGGTCCCTGCCCCGTCGCCGGCTGCCCCGGCGACGATCGTGCCCCGCCCCACGTGGCCGACGATCAGCCCCTCCGCCGCCAGCTCCCGATAGGCGTTGACCACGGTCGTCCGGTTCACCCCCAGCATGGCCGCCAGCCGCCGCTCGGGCGGCAGGCGCGTGCCGGGCGGAAGCTCGCCGGAGCGGATCTGGTCGCGGATCTGGCGGCTGATCTGGAGGTAGAGCGGGAGCTCACGCGAGCGGTCCAATTCGACGATCATCCCACCCTCCAATTGGATGCGTCCAATCTACCGTAACACGGCCAATTGGGCCGGAAAACAGCCATTTGGTGGGTTGATCGTACCAGCCAATCGCAGCGTAGGCCATTGGGACAGAGCCGTCCACGCGGTATACTTGTCGGATGACAGGGAGTTCCATCCGTGTCGCGGACGAGACGGTTCCGGGGATGAAGCCGATAGCGGACATCACGCTGCGCGATCTCTGCCGGTGGGACCGGCGACTCGGCTTCGTCCCGCCGACCGGGATGAACCGCGAGCAGGCCCTGGAGCGCGCAGTCTCCTGGGCCGTTTCGGTTCGCACCACCCCGCCGCTGCTGCCGCCATTGCGGGGCGACGAGCTGGTGGTCCTCTCCCCGCGGGTGCTGGCGCAGATCGAGGCGGACGAGGCGCTGAGCTGGGAAGATCTCAGCGCCGAGCTGGCCCGCAACCGCGTGGCCGCGGTGCTGAGCGAGCCGGCCTTCGCCGAGGAGCCGCACCCCGTTCTGCCGATCCTGACCCTCCCGGCCCCCTTCCCCCACGACGCCGAGGGAATGCTCAACCGCCTGATCACCGAGCGGCGGGCCGAGCTCTACCGGCTCGGCAACGAACTCTCCCGGCGCCTCTCGCAGGCGGCGATGGACCCGCGCGGGGTGGAGGCGCTGCTCGGCATCGCGGCTGAGCTGGCCGGACGCCCGCTCGTGCTCCAGGACCGGGAGGGCAACGTCGTCGGCTGGGGCGGCGGCACGATTGTCCCGCCCGCCACCGCCGCGGAGCTGGCCGCCGCCAACGGGGCGACCAGCCCCCTCCTCTGCCCCGGTCCGGACGGCACCGAGCGGCTGATCCTCCCCCTGGCGGCCGGAGCGCCCAGCGGCTACCTCTCACTGGTCGGGCCGGCCGGCACCTTGAACGAGAGCGATCGACTGGTGCTGGCCCAAACGGCGGCCACCTGCTCGATCCTGCTCGGCCAGGGGCGCACCGCCGGGCTCGGCGGGGGGCGCCAGCGACTGGTGGCAGACCTCCTCCTCGGCCGCCTGGCCTCCGACGCCGCGGCGCTGGCCCGCGCTCAGATGCTCGGCATCGACACCACCGCGCCGGTGATCGTCGGCCTGATCGACGCGCCGGATCGCCCGGCCGCGGCCCGGCACCTCGTAGCCCAGGCACTCGGCCCGGCCGTGGGCGACAACCTGGCGCCGGTGCCGGGCGGCATCGGCTTCCTCGTGCAGGGCAGCGACCCGTCCCGCGCCGCGAGCGCCCTGCGCCCCACGCTGCGGCGGGAAGGCGGGAATGGCATCGCCGTCGCCCTCAGCCGTCCGGTCCCGACCATCCTCCAGGCCCCGGAGGGCCTGCGCGAGGCGCGCTTCACCCTCGGGCTGCAGCGCGCGGGCGCGGTCACGCTCCCGGTCGCCCGCGCCGGGTCGGTGGACGACCTGGGGCTGTTCAGCCTGCTCTACCCGCTCTGGGGCAACCCGGCCGTGGCCGCGTTCCGCGACGCCGTACTTGGCCCACTGGAGGACTACGACCGCCGCCGGCACAGCGGGTTGATCGAGACGCTGGAGGTGTACCTGTCACATGGCGGCGCGCTCGCCGAGGCCGCCGAGCACCTGGGGATCCATCGCAACACCCTCTCCTACCGCCTACAGCGCATCGCCGAGCTGACCCGCCGCGACCTCGGCAACCCCCGCGACCGCCTCCTGCTCCAGGTCGCCCTCCTGACGCGCCACCTGCCGGAGGAGGGGTGATGCGTCATACGTCATGCGTCAAACGTCTCCCTCACCCCCAGCCCCTCTCGGACGGAGCCCCCCCAGGGGAGAGGGGAGGATTACGCAATACGCAGTACGCAATACGAGTGACGGATGACGGATGACGCATGACGCATCACGCATCACAACTCATCACTCCGCAGCCGCAGGATGACCCGTTCCAGCGACACGGTCTGCACCGCGTCGAGCGAGATCTCTCGCCGGCCGACGAGTCCACCGAACTTCCCCACCCGGATCGCACCGCGGCCGATCGGCTTCGCCGACGCCTGGCCGATGGCGTAGCGGGCACGCGCCGACTGGTTGGCCGGGCCGCGGTTGCCGAGCGGCTGGGTCGGCATCGGCCCCAGCAACTCCCCGCTGACCGCGCTCGACTGCAACACGTCCGGGGAGAGTTCGGGCTCGCCGTCCGGCGCCGCAGGTCCGGGGATCACCTCCAGCACGGTGCCCAGATAGACGTTGTCCCGTGTGTAGACATCCATCGCCCGGCGGATATCCCGCACAGTGAAGCCCATCACCCACCTCCCACGCCCTGCGCCCTGCATCCTGCGTCGCTCTTGTTCGTCCATCATACATAGCGGCATGGGCTGAGCGATCATCGCATCGCGCCCGCCGACGCTGTGCATCCCGGACGCGGGGCTGCGATAGCCAGGTACCGGCATCATCGAGGATACTGCACGCATCACCGGACGACGCCACTGCGAAGGAGCACGCCATGGAACCACGCCAGACCAAGGCCCAACTGCTCGACACGGTCAGGACCACGCGGGCCGATCTGGAGCGGCTGATCGCGGCCGGAGAGGACCGGCTGGAGGAGCCGAACGCCTTCGGCCCGTGGACCTTCGCGGACGTGATCGCCCACCTGACCGGCTGGCGCTGGCTCTCCGTGGCCCGCATGGAGGCCGCGCGGGACAGCACGGTCCCGGTCCCTCCCTGGCCGTCCCACCTGGACCTAGACGAGGACGTCGACGAGATCAACGAGGTCATCTACGCGGCCAACCGCGATCGCGCGGCGGCCGAGGTGCTGCGCGACTCGCGCGAGTCGTTCGACCGGCTGGAAGCCGCGCTGGCGGCCATCCCCGAGGACGACCTCTTCGACCCCACTCGGGTTCCCTGGCTGAACGGCCGGCCGCTGGCCGCGGTCATCGACGGGATGGCGAACCACTTCTACGAGGAGCACGCGCCCGACATCCGCGCCTGGCTGGACGGGGCACTGGCGGAGGGAAGCACGTCATGACCACCGAGCACCCACTCACCGCGATCGTCGGCGACATCACCGCCGTCGAGGCCGACGCCATCGTGAACGCGGCCAATAATGAACTCTGGATGGGGGCCGGAGTGGCCGGAGCGATCAAGGCGGCGGGCGGCGAGGAGATCGAGCGCGAGGCGATGGCCCAGGGGCCGATCCGGGTCGGGGAGGCGGTGGCTACCGGGGCCGGGCGGCTCCCCTACCGTGCCGTGATCCACGCCGCGGCCATGGGCTATGAGGGCAACCGGATGATCCCGCCGACCTCCGAGAGCATCCAGGCGGCAACGCAGGCCGCGCTGGAGGTCGCCGATCGGCTCGGACTCGAGTCGGTCGCGTTCCCGGCGCTCGGCACCGGCGTCGGCGGCTTCGACCTGGCCGAGGCGGCGGCGCTCATGGTAGCGGCGGCGCGCCGCTATCTGTCACAGCCCAACGCCCGGGTGCGCCGCATCATCTTCGTCCTGCGCAACGAGAACGCCCGCCAGACCTTCCAGGAAGCCATCGACCAGGACGGCGCCGTGGCATAGCGGCCAATGCCGTCGGGGAACGTCCGCCAAGACCAGTGGCGTTGCCGACGTGCGCGGCCACCCGGCCTCGGCGCTCATGGTTGCCATGCGCGGCGCCGGGGCGCCGGGCACAGCCGTGCTGGATCGTCTTGCCTATCCGCATTGGGACAAGCACACCGCGCAGAATAGCATCCCGATTGCGCACACCGTACGCGGTCACTATTATGGAACCGGGCAGAATCCTCCCAAACGTACGCGTTCGTTCCTACATACCCAGCAACGGGGGATGGGGGAGCCGCGTTGCTCCTTCTCGAACGGGACACGTTCCTGTCCGAGCTACGCCAATGGTTCGATGTGGCGGCCTCGGGGAATGGGCACCTGGTGTTCGTCGCCGGGGAAGCCGGGGTGGGCAAGACCGCCCTGGTGACGGCGTTCGGCCGGATGGTGGAGCAAGAGGCTTCGCCCTTCTACGGTGCCTGCGACCCGCTCTCGACGCCGCGACCGCTCGGGCCACTCCTCGACATCGCCGCGCAAGCCGGCGAGGGGCTCCGGCACGTCCTTGAGCAGGACGACCACCACCAGCGCGCCCTTCCGGCCTTCCACTCCTTCCTCGCGCGGCGAGCGCAACCCGCGCTGGTGGTCATCGAAGACGCCCATTGGGCGGACGAGGCGACGCTCGACCTGCTCCGCTTCATCGGCCGGCGCGTCGCCTCGACCCGGGCACTCATGCTGGTCACCTACCGCGACGACGAGATCGGGCCAAGGCACCCCCTCCGAGTCGTGCTGGGCGATCTGGCGACATCGCCTACCGTTCGCCGCATGCACCTCCCACTCCTCTCAGAGAGCGCGGTGCGCACGCTGGCCGCGGGCACGGACTTCGACCCCGTCGAGCTGCACCGGCAGACAGGCGGGAACCCCTTCTTTGTAACCGAGGTCCTGGCTGCCGGCGGGCAGGGGATTCCGCTGACGGTGCGGGACGCCGTCCTGGCACGGGCCGCTCGCCTCCCGTCGGCGGCGCGGGGGATCCTGGGCGCGGCCGCCGTCATCGGGGCATACGCGGAAACCGACCTCCTGAGCCAGGTCGTCAGCGCCGAAATGAGCGCGGTCGAGGATGCGGTAGCCGGGGGGATGCTCTTGCCGAGGGACAACGGCTATGCATTCCGCCACGAACTGGCCCGGCAGACGATCCTCGATGCGCTGTCTCCCACGCGCCGGGTGACCTTGCATCGGGCGGTGCTGCAGGCCCTCCGCGCAGTCGGGACGGGTCCGGATGACCTGGCGCGGCTGGCCCACCATGCCGAAGAAGCAGGCGACCGGGAGGCGGTCCTGGCATACGCACCGGCAGCCGCGCAGCGAGCATCGAGCCTCGGCGCCCGACGTGAGGCGGCAGCGCAGTACGAGCGGGCCTTGCGCTTCGCCGGGGATCTTGACCCGGTCGAACGAGCGGCGTTGCTGGAGGGGTTCGCCCTGGAGGCATACCACACCGATCAGATGGACCGGGCGATCGCCGCCCGACAGGAAGCCGTCGAGATCTGGCGCGCGGCGGGAAATCCCCGCAAAGTCGGGGAGAACCTGTGCCACCTGACGCGGGTGCTGATCATGGCAGGGCGGAACGCCGAAGCCAAACAGGCAATCAGCGAGGCCGTTTCAGTGCTCGAGTCGCTCGCGCCGGGCCGTGAGCGGGCGCTCGCGTACCAGGTGTACGCGCACTTCCACATGCTCGATCGTGACACCGATACTGCAGTCACCTGGGGAGAGAAGGCGCTCGAGCTGGCAGAGCGCTGCCAGGACGAGATAACGGTGATCGCCGCCTACAACACGATCGGGTCCGCGCTCCTGGTGGGCGGCGACATGAGCGGCACCGGCCCGCTGGAGCGAAGCCTGCAACTGGCATTGCAAGCGGGCCAGGAAAACCACGCCGCGATAGCGTACACCAATCTCGGCTCGGGCCTCGGGGAGATGCACCAGTTCGCGGAGGCGATCCGCTGGCTGGAGGAGGGTATTGCATTCACCGCCGAGCGCGACCTTGATACCCAGCGATGGTACATGTGCGCCTGGCTCGCCCTGGTGCGTCTGTATCAGGGAGAGTGGGACGCAGCGGTCGATGCCGCCCTGGATGTAACGCGTCGTCCCGGCATCTCCGCCATCTCCCGGATCATGGCGTTGGTGGCGCTCGGTCGCCTCCGGGCACGTCGCGGCGACCCGGACGCCTGGATCGCACTCGACGAGGCGCTCGAAATGGCGAGAGTCACCGCCACGCTGCAGCGGCTCGCGCCGGTGCACGCAGCCCGCGCCGAAGCCGCCTGGCTCGCCGGGGACGCCGACCGGACCCTCCACGAGGCGTGCGCGGCGTACGACCTGGCGCTCCACCACCGACATATCTGGTTCACCGGCGAACTGGCCTACTGGCAGTGGCGTGCGGGCGCGCGGGTCACGGTGCCGCCGTGGGCCGGCGAGCCGTATCGCCTGCAGATCGAGGGTGACTGGGCTGCCGCCGCCGAGTGCTGGCGCGAGATGAACTGCCCATACGAGATGGCCCGCGCACTGGCTGAGAGTGACGACGAAGCAGCGCTGCGCCAGGCATTGGACGTCTTCCGCGATCTGGGCGCTGCCCCCATGGTCGCCCATGTCTCACGCCGCCTGCGGGCGGTCGGCGCACGCGGCATCCCGCGCGGGCCGCGCCCATCGACGCGCCAGCATCCTGCCGGACTCACGCGCCGCGAGGCCGACGTCCTCGACCTGATGGCGCAGGGCCTGTCCAACACCGAGATCGCGGGCCGACTCTACCTCTCCCCCAAGACGGTGGAGCACCACGTCTCCTCGATCCTCACCAAGCTCAACGTCTCCTCCCGCCACGAGGCCATCCGCGTCGCCGAGCGCCGGAGCGGCGAGCCGCGGGCCAGCGTGGGGACCGGGCAGCCTGAGTAAGTCTCCCGCCCCCGGAGTGCTGGCATCCTGCCGGCTCCGGTGGGTAGCTCCCCTCTCCCAACTTTGGGAGAGGGGTCGGGGGTGAGGGCCGCTCCCACGCGAACGCCGGCACGATGCCGGCGCTCCCGCATGTGCTCGCAGCTCCGCCCGAGCGAAGGTTTCGCCCAATATAGGGGACCCAATCTCCCAATTTCAGGGTGTCTCCCGATGCACTGCGTTGGGTGCATGCGTCACCATGGTCTCATCGGAACAACGTCGGCGATCCGCTCTACCTCACTCAACCGCGATGACGGGCAGCGACGCGAGACGGGGCGGAATCGCTAGCTGCGCCAGGCGACACGCCACCACGACACGCGCCCGACGGAGCTGCGTGGTTGCCGGTTTGGCCACCGAGGGATTGGAGGAACACCATGCTCAGGCACCGTCTTCGACGTGTACCAGCGATACTCGCGGTGCTCGCGCTGCTCCTCGTACCAGGCGGGATAGCCGTGGCCCAACACCACGTCAGCAGCAGCACCGGCCCGCAGGCGGACTGCCTCTACTTCGAGGAGACCGGCCACAACATCTGCGGCGGCTTTCGCCGCTATTGGGAGACCTATGGCGGCCTGCCGATCTTCGGTTACCCCCTGACCGACGAGTTCGTCGAGAACGGGCTGACCGTCCAGTACTTCGAGCGAGCCCGCTTCGAATGGCATCCGGGCGTGTGGCCGGAGCGGTGGGATGTCCTGCTCGGCCGGCTGGGTGCCGAAATGCTGCTGCGATCGCCACAAGATGACACCACGGCCATGCTCAACGCCCTGCGCGCCGTGGTGGAGCCGTTCAAGGACATCGAAGTCGCCCAGAGCGCCGGTTGGAACCTCGTCGAGGGGCTCGACTACTGCTTCGACAACCCCGGTGTCGGCGGCATGGGCATCCACTACATCAACGTCGACCTGCTCGACACGACCCTGGCCCCACTCAAGCCTGAGGCGATGGTCTACCACTATGGCCCGAACGGCGAGCTGACGCTGGGCGCGGTCGAGTGGATCGTCCCGGCCGACGCCTGGGACGCCAAGGGCCACGGCCGGCTCCCCGAGGTCATGGGGCATCACCTCCACCTCAATGAGGCGCTCGGTGTCTACGTCCTGCACGCCTGGATCTTCACCGAGAACCCTGCGGGGATCTTCGAGGACTGGAATCCGAACGTGAGCTGCTCGGGCTAGGCATCCAGCGGAATCCCGGCCGGACGACAGCAGAGGCATGAAGTACGTGAAGTAAAGGAGAGCGACTGCTATGCCACGCTACATCGTCGAGCGAACCTTCCCCGACGGACTGGCGATTCCGGTCAATGATGAGGGCGCCGCGGTGTGCATGCGGGTGGCCGACACCAACGGCGAGCTCGGCGTCACCTGGATCCACTCCTACGTGAGCGAGGACAAGAAGCGGACGTACTGCGTCTACGACGGCCCGAACCCCGAAGCGATCCGCAAGGCAGCGGAGCGCAACGGACTGCCGATCGACCGCATCACCCGCGTGACGGTCCTCGACCCGTACTTCTTCAAGTAGCATTCATCGCCCGCGCAGCTCTCCACGCTCGGGGCCGCGACGTGGGGGACGTCACGGCCCCGAGCGGCTTTACGCGAAGATTCACGAATTGCCGTGATACACCGGAGCCGCCTGCATCTCGGCATCACAGCCCCTTCAGTGGGCTTCGTTTCTTAGCCCGGCGGCTTATGGACATTGACGAATGATACGGGTGTCCGCCGGTTGGCCCGTGCCCAGGGTGGGTGGCGTATGGATCCCCACGCCGTGGCATGTGCCCGGGGCTGAAACGCTTGGTGTGAGTTAGCTGGGGGCTAGATGGGCCTGCTTGACACAGGAAGGTGCCCACTTCCATACGGGAGATAGCTCGTATCCGTCTCCCACGAAAGGAGCACCCGATGGATGTGGACACCTTCCTGATTACAGTCTATGTCCTGGTCGACACCTTCTGCCAGACCCACCTGCCCCCG
>Ga0207873_1001045_pt1 | contig 28176 bp, 21 predicted proteins | sample BGWIniCompost_FD_187373 | JGI IMG/M metagenome (GOLD analysis project Ga0207873, IMG submission 187373) | Cellulose adapted compost microbial communities from Newby Island Compost Facility, Milpitas, CA, USA - BGW Initial Compost (SPAdes)... ...
GATGATGCCGCCGAGGTCGCGCAGCCGCAGCTGGCGCACGATCTCCTCGGCCGCCTCCAGGTTGTTCCTGGTGACCGTCTCCTCGAGGTTGCCGCCCTGGCCGGTGAACTTGCCGGTGTTGACGTCGATGACGACCATCGCCTCGGTCCGGTCGATCACCAGCGAGCCGCCGCTCGGCAGCCAGACCTTGCGGTCCAGCGCCTTGGCGAGCTGCTCGTCGATCCGGTACGTGGCGAAGACGTCGACGTCGCTGGTCCACTTCTGCAGCCGGTCGACCAGGTCCGGAGCCACGTGCGAGACGTAGCCGTGGATGGTCTCCCACGCCTCGTCGCCGCTGACGATGACCTTGGAGAAGTCCTCGTTGAAGATGTCCCGCACGACCCGGACGGTCATGTCGGGCTCGCCGTACAGCAGCGTCGGGGCGTTGCCGCTCTTGGCCTTCTTCTGGATGTCCTCCCACTGCGCCTGCAGCCGCTCGACGTCCCGGCGCAGCTCCTCCTCGCTCGCGCCCTCGGCGGCGGTGCGCACGATGACGCCCGCGTCCTCGGGGACGATCTTCTTGAGGATGGTCTTCAGCCGGGCCCGCTCGGTGTCGGGCAGCTTGCGGCTGATGCCGGTCATCGACCCCTCGGGCACATACACGAGGTAGCGCCCAGGGAGGGAGACCTGGCTGGTCAGACGCGCGCCCTTGTGCCCGATCGGGTCCTTCGTCACCTGGACGAGCACCGACTGGCCGGACTTCAGCGCGGACTCGATGCGGCGCGGCCCGTTGGCCATGCCGAGCGCCTCGAAGTTGACCTCACCGGCGTAGAGCACGGCGTTGCGGCCCTTGCCGATGTCGATGAAGGCGGCCTCCATCGACGGCAGCACGTTCTGCACCTTGCCGAGGTAGACGTTCCCGACGTACGAGACCGCCTGCTCCTTGTTGACGTAGTGCTCGACGAGCACGTTGTCCTCGAGGACACCGATCTGGGTGCGGTCGCCGTGCTGCCGCACCACCATGACGCGCTCGACGGCCTCGCGGCGGGCCAGGAACTCCGCCTCGGTGATGATCGGCACCCGGCGGCGGCCCTGCTCGCGGCCCTCGCGGCGGCGCTGCTTCTTCGCCTCCAGACGGGTCGAGCCCTTGATGGACTGCACCTCGTCGGACGGTTCGGGCTTCGGGCGCGGCTCACGGACCTTGACGACCGTGCGCTCCGGGTCGTCCGCGGACGGCTCGGTCTCGACGGTGGCGTCTCCGGCCCGGCGACGACGGCGGCGACGGCGACGGCTGCTGCTGGATCCGGTCTGGGCGGCGGCGCCCTCCCGCTCCTCGCGGCTCTCGGCGCTCTCCTCGCCCTTCTCGCCGCTCTCCGCCTTCTCGGCCTTCTCGGCGGACGCCTCGGCGTCCTCCTCCGCCTGCTCGGCGGCGTCCTCGGCGTCCTGGGCGGCCTGCTCGGCGGCGACCCGCTCGGTGTCGGTGCCCCCGCTCTCGCCGGTCTCGCCGCTGTCGCCGTCGGCGGACTCGCCCCGCCTGCGGCGACGGCCGCCGCGGCGACGGCGACGGCGCGAACCGCCGGTCTCGCTGTCGTCGTGGTCCTCGGTGTCCGCGTGGTCCTCGGCGGACTCCTCGGCCTCCTCCGTCTCCGCCGTCTCCGCCGTCTCGGCGGCCGGTGCGGCCTCGGGCTCCTCGGAACCGCCCCGGCGACGCCGCCTGCGGCGCGAACCGGCGGGCCGCTCCTCCGGGAACTCCTCGATCTCCTCGGGCTCGTCCGCGCCCGCGGCCTCGGCGGCCGCCTCGGCCGCGGCCCGCTCCGGGGTCTGGAACTTGGGCTCGGTGAACACCGGCGGCTGGAACACCGCGACCGGGGGCTGCACGGGGCGCCGCGGCGGCCTGCTGCCGCTGCCGGAGTCCTCGGACCCGGCGGCGGGAACGGTGGCGGGGGCGGGCTGCGCCGGAGCGGCGAACCCGGCCGGGGGCTTGCGGACGACCCGGCGGCGCTTGCGGGGGGCGTCGTCGCCGGTCCCGGAGGCTTCGGCGGCCTCGGCGGCGGGCTGGGAGACCGGCGCGGCGGCGCTCTGCCCGGAGGCTTCGCCGCCCTCGGTGGCCTCTTCGGCGCTCTCGGAGGCCCTGGCCTCCTCGGCGGCGGGGGCGGAGGTGCGGCGGGAGGACCGGCGGCGCGTCCGGCGAGGAGCTGTGTCCTCGGCGTTCTCGGCGTGTGCGGCGTTCTCGGGGGTGCCGGCGGACTCGCCGGTCTCTGCGGCCACGGCGGCTTCCTCTGCCTCGGCGGGCTTCGCTTCCTCGGCGGGCTCGGCCGCCCGGGCCGGCTCGGCGGACTGTGCGGCCCCGGCGGCCTCCGCCGCCCCGGTCGCCGCCGCCTGCGGCGTGGTCACCCTCCGCGTCACCCGGCGGCGGGCGCGGCGCGGCGCGGCCTCCTCCGCGGACGCGGGGGTCTCGGTGCTCTCGGCGCTGCGGTCGGCCTCGGAGGACGCGGAGGACTCGGCCGTCTCGGCCGTCTCGGCCGCCTCGGCGGTCTCCTCGCTCTCCTCGCCCTCTTCGAGCTCGCTCGCCTCGTCGTTCGCAGCCGCCGGCTCGTCGGTCGCTGCGGGGGCGGCCGGAACGACGGTCTCGGCCACCTCGGCGGACGCAGGGGCACCGGCGGGTGCGGAGGCGCGCCGGACCACCCGGCGACGGCGGCGCGGAGCCGCCTCCACCTGCGCGTCCGCGGCCGTCTCCTTGCCCGCCGCGCCTGCCTCGTTCGCCTCGTTCGCCTCGTTGTCCTTGACGCTGCTCCGTGCCTCGGAAGCCTTGGGCTCGCCGGGGCCGGTAGTGGGGTCGGCGGCGGGATCGGCGGGCGGTATGGCCGGAGTGACCACCTCGGCCGTCTCGGAGGTACCGGCGGGCGGTCCCGCCGGGCGGGAAGCGGCACGCCGGCGCCTACGGGGCGGCAGGGTGTCGCTGGGAGTGTTGGATTCGGAGCCCTGGGTGGGCTCGGTCGGTTCGAGCATGCGGGCGTTTCTCCCGTCAGGCTCCCGGGCGCCGCACCTGGTCCGGCCAACAGCCGGTGACGTCCGCGGCTCGCGCGTTGCGCGGTGCCGCCGTCCGGGGCGCGGGCGCCGCTCGGGAGCTCTCTGTGTCCTGTCTCGCCGGTTCCGTACGCCGAATGCGTACGGCCTGGCGAAAGTCTTCTGGTCGGTGCGCTGCCCGACCCAGGTGGCTCCCGAGTTCGAGGGCGGCGCTACGACGTGCGTCCCTTCGCGGAACCTTCCTTACGCCGGCGCCGTCGCGGTGGCAGTGGGACCGGCCGTCGAGCGGGCCGTCACTGCCTCGCGGTCGGGCGCGAGCGGGTCGGTCACCGTGCCGGTCTCTTCATCGAACAGCCCCTGCGCCAGCCTGGTCACCGCTGCGGGGACCGGCGGCGCCAGGTCGGCCACGGCGCGAAGACCGGACAGGACGTCGTCGGGTCGTACGGCAGGCGTCACGTGCCGAACAACCAGCCGCAGTATCGCACAGGGCTGGTCGCTCGGCCTATCAGCCTGCGAGGAGTCCGCGGAGTGCGTCTCCACGCATTCCAGACCGGCGACCGCGGAACGGGCGTCGAAGGTTCGCACGCCGTTCTTGGTGAGCCGCTGGACCTCGACGGTCTCGGCCGCCTGGAAGGCGTCCACCGCGCGGCGGGCCTCCCCGGGATCGACGCCGTCGAGGCGCAGCTCCCACACGGAGGCCGTGAGCCGGTCGGCGAGTCCCGAGGTGCGGGCCTCGACCGCCTCGACGATGTCGAGCCCGGCGGGCAGCGACTCGTCGAGGAGGATCCGGAGCCGCTCGGGGTCGCGCGGCTCGGTCAGGGCGATCTCCAGGTACTCCGCCTCACTGCCCGTGCCGGTGGGTGCGGCATTGGCGTACGACACCTTCGGGTGCGGCGTGAACCCCGCCGAGTACGCCATCGGCACCTCGGCACGGCGCAGCGCACGCTCGAAGGCGCGCTGGAAGTCACGGTGGCTGGTGAACCGGAGGCGGCCGCGCTTGGTGTAGCGCAGTCGGATGCGCTGCACCGCGGGTGCGGGCGGCGGGCCTACGGGCTGTCGCTTGCCCAGTGTCGTTCAGTCCTTCGTGAGAGCGGTCGTCCTGCCACCAAGAGTACGTGCCCGCCGCGCGGGAGGTTCCCCGCGGTCCGTGAGCTGGGGCTTTCGGGGCTCACCGAAGAGCATCCGGCGGAAGTCGGCGCGGGCCTGCCGCACGGACTCGCGGGCGGAGGCCAGCGCCTGCCGCGTGGCCCGCCCCACGCTGCGCGCCGCACGGGCCGCGGGCCGCAGCACCGCGTCGCGCACGGCGTGCCCGACCGGCGTCAGCACACTGCGGTACACCCATCGCACCGGCTCCACGAAGATCCACCGGAAGAGGGTCGCGAGGAACCGTCCGACGACGAGCGAGATGTGCGCGGCGACCCGCCAGGCGTGCCCGAGCGCGTCCCCTATCTCCCGCCCGATCACGGTGAGCACGGTGCCCACACCGCGCAGCAGCCACATCACCGCGCGCCCGGCCGGCACCAGCAGCCACCGCCACACGGCGAGCGCCGGCAGCACGAACAGCACCCGCGTGATCCAGTACAGCGCCGTGCCGACACCGCGGACCACCATGGCGACCGCCCACGCCACGCCCCGGGCACACCAGGCGATCGCATGCCCGGCCGGCGTGAGCACCCACCGGTACAGCCACGCCGCCGGCACGACCACCAGATACCGCACCAGCCAGGCGAGGACGGCATACACCCCCGCCCCGACGGCAGCGAGCACGGTGCCGATCCCGCGCACCAGCCACACCACCCCACGCCCCACCGGCGTCAGCACCCACCGGTACAGCCACGCCGCGGGCGCGACGATCAGCACCTTCCCCAGCCACAGCGCCAGCTGCCCGAGTGGGGCGAGCAGATACCGCCACAGCCCCACCAGCGGCCAGACGAACACCGCCCGCGCCAGCCACAGCAGACCCCGCCCGACCGGCCGGAGCAGCGCCTCGTCCAGCCACCGCCCGCTCACCACCAGCGCGTCCCACAGCATCCGCACGGGCACGACGAGGACCAGCACCACGATCCGCACCGGAAGACGGATCGCCGTGACGAGACACCCCTCCCCGCCGCCGGCGGCCCCGCCGGCCGCCCGGCCGCCGGACTTCTCCAGTTCCATACCGCCGAGGACGCCCGCCGGCCCCGCCCGGATCCCCCGTCTCGCAGGTCCTCACAGAATCGTGACCAAGATCGCGGCAGCTGCGCGGCAGGGTCACGGTGTCACGGCGTGGCCGTCGGCCATCCCCCTGAGCACCTCGGCCGTCGCGGCATCGGCCGGGAAGAAGGTCTCCACCGCGATCTCGTCCAGCGTCACGTCCCTGGGTGAGCCGAACACCGTCGTGGTGTAGAGGAACGCGAGATCCCCGTGCTCCGAGGACAGCAGCAGCGGCACGGCGATGTCGTCCTGCCCCCGCTGACCCCCCTGCCCGTTCTCCCCGCCGCCATCGGCGGACACCGGGTAGGACTCCAGCTCCTCCAGCAGCTCCGCCAGTCCCTCGGCCGCCGTGCGGGCGAGCTGTCTGCGGACCCGGCGCAGCACCTGCGCCCGCCACCGCTCGAGATTGCGGATCCGCCGCGCCAGTCCGTCCGGATGCAGGGTCGCCCGCAGCACGTTGACCGGCGGGGTGAGCAACGCCTTCGGCAGCCCCGCGAAGAAGGCCGTCGCCGACCGGTTCGCGGTCAGCAGCTCCCACCGCACGTTCACCGCCAGCGCCGGGCTCGGCTCATGCCCGGTGAGCACCGCCTCCACGGCGTCCCGGGCCGCGCCCAGGTCGGTGAGGGCCCGCTCGGGATGGAACGGAGCGAAGCCCGCGGCGAGATGCAGCACGTTGCGCTCCCGCAGCGGCACCTCCAGCTCGTCGCAGAGACGCTCGATCATGCTCCGGCTCGGAACGGCGCGCCCGGTCTCGATGCAGCTCAGATGCCGGGTCGACAGATTCGCGGCGAGGGCGACGTCCAGCTGCGACCGGTGCCGGCGCTCCCGCCAGCGCCGTACGAGCACTCCGACCGGTTCCGTGGTGGTGGCCATGCCCCGAGCCTCGCTCCCCCGCCGCGGGACGGCAATGACCTCGGAGGTCATCGACAGCGCGCCGCACCCCGCCGCAGGCTCGGTTGCAGCGGACCCGTGCACGGACCGACCGCGCACCGCAGGCCCTCGAAGGAGCGTCCACCATGTCGCAGACCGACACCCGCGAACCGGCCACCACCGACCCGCACAGGGAGACCCTCGACCGCTACCTGCGCTTCTGGAACACCCCCGCTGCCGGGGCGGACGACACCACCGCGTCCGCCCTCTTCGCCCCCGGCATCCGCTACTGCGCCCCCATCGGCGACCTCAGCGGACACCAGGCCCTGGCCGACTTCCGTGACCAGTTCTTCCAGCACATGGAGTCCGCCGAGTTCCGGGCACGCCGGGAGCCCGAGATCCACCACGACCGGGCCCGCCTGCTCTGGCGGATCGACGTCCACGGAGAGGAGTTCGCCACCGGCACCGACGTCCTGGCCTTCGCCCCCGACGGCCGCATCACCACCGTCACCGCCTTCCTCGACAAGGCCCCGGAAGGCTTCGCCCCACACGCCCACGGGTGAGTGCCGGACGGCCGCACAGGCCATGGGGTCGCCCGCACCGCCATTGATCCGACGGCCGGCTCCCGTGGCCAGGCGCTACGCCACCTCGACGCCGATTGACATTGCAGGAGGACGGCTCCGGCGAAGCTTTTTAGCCGGCGGTGGCACCTGCTGACAACGGGCGCCACCGCCGGCCTCCACGGACCGACCAGCGCCGCACCACAACCGGCGCATTCAGCTGTGGGACCTATGCACTTCGCTTCGCTCGGTGCCGCCAGACACCGAGTGAAAGCGACACAACGAGAGCCGCGAACCAGAGCATGATCTCCATCGGACCGAAGCTTTATCCCAGAACAAGCAGCAGGACCGAAAGACGGCAAAAGTCAGCGTCATCTTTCCGATGAGAGGCTTCATAGTAGCTCCTGGCTATACGCCGCTGCCGGCCTCCTCAACCCCCGTCTCTGTGCGATTCGGATCAGGAACGATCCTCGCCGGCTCCGGGTTCTTCCGCACGGCCTCCATCTCCGCAGCGGTGCCGCCCCCTTCGCCAACCCCTTCCAGAAGAGCAGCAGTCACGGTAGCGTCCCCCGTCGACAAGCCGTCTGTCGCGCTCGCAGAAGGCGTCAGCGTCACCATCAGCGCCGCCGCAGCAATGGCCGTACAGCCACCGTTCCCCACCTACGACGGTTACGCATTGCACCCATCAATATTCATCATGAGGGGCACGCTACCAAAGCGCGACAGCGCAGCCTCCGCGACGAGATCTAGGCGTTTTGCTTGGCTCGGTGCCACCAAACGACAAACGAAAGCGATCCGACGAGCGCCGCAAGCCAGATCATGATCTCAACTTGACCGAACCCTGATCCCAGGATCAGCAGCAGGGCCAAGAAGACGGCAAAAATGAGGGCCATCTTTCCAATTAGAGGCTTCATGGTAGCTCCTAGCTAGGCACCGCTGCCATCGTACTTCGTCTTCCCGCTACCGTAGACCTTGGTCCTGGCCCATGGGTAGAGGGTGGCGTAGCAACCGTATTTGGCTACGCACAGCTGGACCTTACGCTTCATCATGGAAGTGGCCGAGGACGCGGGCACCCTCGACTTTGCGTTTGTGAGGAGCCTGTTGTCCACGTCCACGACATCCTGCTCATTCGTGAAGTTGTCGTAGCGGGACCCCCAGGCACGAACTTTACCGCTTCCGTAGTTGAACTCGGCGTACGTGTGGTACTTGAAGATGACCGAGCCTAAGTAGCTGCGGTGAGTGTGGGTGACGTGCGTCATCTTCCACTTGCCACCCTTGACGGCAGCCGCGGCGAATGTAGCGCCCTTGCTCCCGTCAGCCTCAGTCTCCTCGGGCGTGATGGTTTCTTCGTCCGGCTTGCTCAGAGTTGCGCCGGCGGGCGGCATGATATCCGCCAACTGCTTTGCGGTCAGCGGCTTTCCGTCAGCCCCGACGGCCTTGCCGTCATCATTGATGATGGCCTCCTCGACCGTCGTTTCCGTGCGGCTCGGGTCACGCACAATCTTTGCTAGCTCCGGATTCCGCTTCACAGCGTCCGTCCGTAGCAGTCCCGGTTCCGCTGCTAACCCTCTTCAGGAGCGCGGCAGTCGCGGCAGAGTGCCACGTAGTCGGGTTCTCTGCTGCGCTGACAGAAGGCGTCAGCGTTACTACCAATGCCGTCGCAGAAATGGCCGCCCCGGCCCATGTTCCCCACCTACGACGGTTACGCAGTTCGCGCATCGTCATTCCTTTGTAGTTAGTGGTCTGCGCGAGCTCCAGTGCCTGTAAGGAACACGTCCCCGGCTTCGCGCATGATGATCTTATGAAGGCGATGAGATCTCGCAAGCACGTGATCGAGAAGCTTGGTTGACACCCAGGGTCAGAACCCGCGAGGCAGCGGATTCCCTCAAGGGATGCTGAAATCTGCTTACCTCAAAGAGCGCTCAAATCCGCGAGATCTATCCTGAATTCAACTAGCGCTGGGCAGTCGAGATACGAGCACTGCTGCACCCGAGACCTCTGGGAGGCGGCTTCTCACCTCACGGGAACCATGACGCGGGGTCGAACGGTTCTTCTTTGCCCTCATCGTCAACGATCACGATCTCGCTTTCGATCAGAGGCGGAGCCTTGTCGTCTTCCTCCCGTAGATGCAACAGGCGCCCGGACTGCCACGGCTCACGTTCAGGAGGCACGGCTATCGGCACCACTCCCCCTCACGTTGAGCCTCAGCTGCGAGCCGTCGAGACTCCGTGATGTCGTCGGCGATACCGGCGGCGATGAGCGCCGCACCGGGGGTGTGCCCGCACCCGACGTAGCGCCAGTGGCGATCGGTGATCAGAGCGGAGCTGCCGTCTGGCATGTCACTGTGGCCCACATGAGCGGCACGTTCGGCGCGCAGTGCCGCGTAGGTCGTCGAATACGCCCGGGACTTGGTGAGGATGTGGCCCCGGTAGCCGAGGGTGTGAGCCCAGGCGCGCAGGTGGAGGGGTTCGAACTCGGGGAGTCCGCCGAGGCGCCAGCAGGTTCGCATGAGGGTGCGGACGTGTTGGGCGGCAGGTGCGGTGTCGATGTCGTGCCAGGTCGTGAGCGGGTGGTCGGTGCCGGCGCCTGTCTCGTTGGCCCCCTTGGTAAGGAGCGCGTGGTTCACTGCCCCGACTAGTAAGTTGCGAATTCAGAGCAGCACGGAAGAGGGGTGACTCGTTCTGCCGACATGGACGCCCTCAACTCCGCACTGGGAGAATTCCCGAGTCAACTCAATTCGATTGCGCGATCCAAATTCAAGGGATCTGCTTGAAATTAACAGGAGCGCAGGCCCGGCCGGGGGGAGGGCCGCGCGCGGGGAGCGGAGCGAGCCGCCTTGAAATCGCAGACAGGGTTGTAACGCAGTCTCGATTCAGCGTGGAAGAGACGCAACACAGGCCACGCGGTCCCCACGCATCCAGCTCCCCTGGGCTGGCGTCGACACCAGCCCAGCTGCTGCTCTGGCGGACGAGAGGCCCCTACACCCACTCCACCTCTGAGTGGATGCCCGCGGGGCCTCCCGGGCCTGGCAGAAGGGTCCGAGGCCCTTCCTGCGGCCGAGGCTGCCGACGGCCCGAAGCCCCGACAGCAGCCAACGCAGCGGCCACCTCGTCCTCACTCGCCCCCGCCAGGGCATCGATCACCCGATTGAGTGCCTCATGCACCTCAGTGTCCGGGCCCGCTGGACGTCGGCGCCGAGTTCTTGACCGTCAGCGGCAGCAGCTTCTTGCCGGTGGGGCCGATCTGGATGGACGTGTCCATCTGCGGGCAGACGCCGCAGTCGAAGCAGGGGCTCCAGCGGCAGTCCTCGACCTCGGTCTCGTCGAGGGCGTCCTGCCAGTCCTCCCAGAGCCAGTCCTTGTCGAGGCCGGAGTCGAGGTGGTCCCAGGGGAGCACCTCCTCATAGGTGCGCTCGCGGGTGGTGTACCAGTCGACGTCCACGCCGTAGGGGGCGAGCGCCTTCTCCGCGCACTGCATCCAGCGGTCGTAGGAGAAGTGCTCGCGCCAGCCGTCGAAGCGGCCGCCGTCCTCGTAGACCGCGCGGATGACGGCACCGATGCGGCGGTCGCCCCGGGAGAGCAGGCCCTCGACGATGCCGGGCTTGCCGTCGTGGTAGCGGAAGCCGATGGAGCGGCCGTACTTCTTGTCGCCGCGGATCTTGTCGCGGAGCTTGGCCAGCCGGGCGTCGGTCTCCTCGGCGGAGAGCTGGGGCGCCCACTGGAAGGGGGTGTGCGGCTTGGGGACGAAGCCGCCGATGGAGACCGTGCAGCGGATGTCGTTGGAGCCGGAGACCTCACGGCCCTTCTGGATCACGCGCGTGGCCATGTCGGCGATCTGCAGGACGTCCTCGTCGGTCTCGGTGGGCAGGCCGCACATGAAGTACAGCTTCACCTGGCGCCAGCCGTTGCCGTAGGCGGTGGCGACGGTGCGGATCAGGTCCTCCTCCGAGACCATCTTGTTGATGACCTTGCGGATGCGCTCCGAGCCGCCCTCGGGGGCGAAGGTGAGGCCGGAACGGCGGCCGTTGCGGGTCAGCTCGTTCGCCAGGTCGATGTTGAAGGCGTCGACCCGGGTGGAGGGCAGGGAGAGGCCGATCTTGTCGTCCTCGTAGCGGTCGGCGAGGCCCTTGGCGATGTCGCCGATCTCCGAGTGGTCCGCGGAGGAGAGGGAGAGCAGGCCGACCTCCTCGAAGCCGGTCGCCTTCAGGCCCTTGTCGACCATCTCGCCGATGCCGGTGATGGAGCGCTCCCGCACCGGGCGAGTGATCATGCCGGCCTGGCAGAAGCGGCAGCCGCGGGTGCAGCCGCGGAAGATCTCCACGGACATGCGCTCGTGGACGGTCTCGGCGAGCGGGACGAGGGGCTGCTTGGGGTAGGGCCACTCGTCGAGGTCCATGACGGTGTGCTTGGCCACCCGCCACGGCACGCCGCTGCGGTTGGGCACCACACGGGCGATCCGGCCGTCGGGGAGGTACTCGACGTCGTAGAAGCCGGGGACGTAGACGCCGCCGGTCCTGGCCAGGCGCAGGAGGAGTTCCTCGCGTCCGCCGGGGCGGCCCTCCTCCTTCCAGGCGCGGATGATCTGTGTGATCTCCAGCACGGCCTGCTCACCGTCGCCGATCACCGCGCAGTCGATGAAGTCGGCGATGGGCTCGGGGTTGAAGGCCGCGTGGCCGCCGGCCATGACGATCGGGTCGTCGAGGGTGCGGTCCTTGGACTCCAGGGGGATGCCGGACAGGTCCAGGGCCGTGAGCATGTTGGTGTAGCCGAGCTCGGTGGAGAAGCTCAGGCCGAGCACGTCGAAGGCGCTGACCGGGCGGTGGCTGTCGACGGTGAACTGCGGGACGCCGTGCTCGCGCATCAGCGCCTCGAGGTCGGGCCACACGCTGTAGGTGCGCTCGGCGAGGACGCCCTCCTGCTCGTTGAGCACCTCGTAGAGGATCATGACGCCCTGGTTGGGCAGACCGACCTCGTAGGCGTCGGGGTACATCAGCGCCCACCGGACGTCGCAGCTGTCCCAGTCCTTGACCGTGGAGTTCAGTTCTCCGCCGACGTACTGGATGGGCTTCTGCACATGCGGGAGGAGAGCTTCGAGCTGCGGAAACACAGACTTCACAGACTCGGCGGCTTCGGCAGGCATCTCGCTGACCTTCGTGTGCTGGGGGGCGGGCCCCGGCCGGCGGCTGGGGACGGGTGACCATCAAGCCTAACGCGGACCCGGGGGTCCCCCGCACGGACCAAGAGCGCACGGTCGGGGAGGGCAGTCGCGCGAGCCCGGGTTCCAGCGCAAGGGCAGGCCGGCCGGCGGTTCGGGCGGCGAGGGCGCCGGGGTCCGCGTGCCGGGGCTACTTGCCCATCCGGTCGACCGCTTTGCCCAGCGACGTCCGCATGGACTCCCACATCCGCGGCAGCTCGGTCTCCGCGATCTCCGCGCGCCGCTCCTCGCGGCCGTAGAGGAGGCCGTAGGTGAAGGTGCTCTCGCCGGCCGCGTGGGCGACGGCGGCGAGTTCGGTGAGGGCGCGGCGGGCCATGACGCTGTCCTGGTGGTCGCCCAGCAGGGTCTGGAGGGACTTCATCGCCTTGACCAGGCCGGTCGCCGGGGTGCCGAGGGCGGGGGCGGCGGCCTCGGCCGCGTAGCGGGTGCGCTTGGTCTTCTTGCGGGCCTCGTGCAGTGCGGTGTCGCGGTCGGGTCCCGGCGGCAGGTCGACGGCCCGGTCGATCAGCGCGGAGAGCTTGTCGAGGTCCTTGCGGACGGCGGCGGCCAGCACCTTGCCCGGCTCTGCGGCGGCCTTCTTGCGCAGCGGCGGGTCGGTGAGCAGGGCGTCGAGGGTGTCGAGGAGGGTGAGGTAGCGGCGGGAGTCGAGGATGGCGGTCACGTGGCCGTGGGCCCCGCTGTGGCCGGCCTCGGACCAGGCGGCGATCCGCTCGCGGACGGGGCCGTGGACGAGGGTGCCGGGCAGCTCGTCGAGGGCGGTGCGCAGACGCTCGGCGATGACCTCCTGGTCGCGGTCGAGGCCCAGTTCAGCGGCGAGCCACTTCAGGTCGGCGGCGATGGGGTCGGTGACCTCGCGGTCCAGGACGCTGCGGAAGGAGCGGAAGGTGCTGCGCAGCCGGCGGGTGGCGACGCGCATGCGGTGCACGGAGTCGGGGACGTCCTGGCGGACGGCCGGGTCGAGGTCGACGAGGGCGTCGCGCTGTTCGCGGATGTAGGCGAGGACGTGGTCGCCGGCGGTGACGGGCGCGCCGGCCTCCGGCTGCTTGCGCTTCTTGCGTTCGGGGGCGGTGGCGGGAGCGGAGGCCGGGGCGGGAGCGGAGGTGGTGGCGGGGGCGGCGGGCGATGCGGGTGCCCGGGTGGCGGCTGCGGCCGGGGAGCCGGCGGGGGCGGTCTCGGCCAGGGCCCGGGCGAGCTTGGAAGCGGAGGCCGAGGGTGTGGCGCCGGCCTTGCGCAGGTGGTCCTCGACCGTGTCGAGGAAGGCGGGGTCACCCTCGTCGGCGAGCTCGACCTCGATCTCGGTCCATCGGGCGGTGCCGCCGTCACCGGTGAGGCGTTCGGCGTGGACGCGGTCGAGGCTGACCTCGGCGAGGAGCCGTCCCGAGGGATCGAGAAGGTGGCGTACGTCGCGGTCGGAGCGCAGCCGGATCACGGGCCGCAGCTCGTGGTGGCGTACGCGGGAGCGGACGAGCCGGGCGAGGCCCTCGGGGAGTTCGTCGGAGAGCGGGGCGCGGACCTCGTCGCGCACTCCGGGGGCGACCGGGAACTTCAGGTGCCAGCCCTCGTCGGTGCCGCCGGTGCGGCGGCGCAGAGTGAGGGAGGCGGAGCTGAGGCGTTGGTCGGCGGTGTCGTAGTAGGTGGCGTCGAGGTGGGTGACGCCCTTGTCGTGGACGGAGGCGACGCCCGGGATGCCGCCGAGCTCGGGCAGTGCGGTGTCCTGGATCTCGTACTTCCGCTCGATCTCACGCTTGGTGTCCGCCATGCACCGAATTTAGTCGGCCCGGGTACGGAGCGGCAGGGGGAGCGTTCCCCCTGCCTCCCCGTACCGGGGCACGAACCGGCACGATCCGGCAGACGGGCCCTAGGCGGAGAGGGGTCTCTGCAGGCGGATGGACTGCAGCAGTCCGACGGCCATCCAGACGGCGAACATCGAGGTGCCGCCGTAGGAGACGAACGGCAGGGGCAGACCGGTGACGGGCATGATGCCGAGGGTCATGCCGATGTTCTCGAACGTCTGGAAGGCGAACCAGGCGACGATGCCGGCGGCGACGATCGTGCTGTACAGGTCGGGGGTGTCGCGGGCGATGCGGCAGGCGCGCCACAGGATGATGCCGAGCAGCAGGAGGATCAGTCCGCCGCCGACGAAGCCGAGTTCCTCACCGGCGACGGTGAAGACGAAGTCGGTCTGCTGCTCGGGGACGAACTGGCCGGTGGTCTGGTGGCCGTTGAAGAGGCCTGCGCCGGTGAGTCCGCCGGAGCCGATGGCGATGCGGGCCTGGTTGGTGTTGTAGCCGACGCCGGCCGGGTCGAGCTCGGGGTTGGCGAAGGCGGCGAACCGGTTGATCTGGTAGTCGTCGAGAATGCCGAGCTGCCAGACGGTGACCGCGCCGACGGCTCCGGCGCTGATCAGGCCGAAGACCCAGCGGTTGGAGGCGCCGGAGGCGAGCAGCACGCCGAGCACGATGACGGCCATCACCATGACGGTGCCGAGGTCGGGCATCAGCATGACGATGATCATGGGCACGACGGCGAGGCCGAGGGCCTGCAGGACCGTGCGGTGGTCGGGGTACTGCCTGTCGCCGGCGTCGACGCGGGTGGCGAGCAGCATCGCCATGCCCAGGATGATCGTGAGCTTCACGAACTCCGAGGGCTGGAGGGAGAAGCCGCCGGGCAGCTTGATCCAGGAGTGGGCGCCGTTGATGGTGGAGCCCAGCGGGGTGAGCACCAGCAGGATGAGGAAGACGGACGCGCCGTAGAGGACGGGCACGGCGGTGCGCAGGGCGCGGTGGCCGAGCCAGAGCGCCCCGATCATCAGGGCCACTCCGATGCCGGTGTTCAGCAGGTGCCGTACGAGGAAGTAGTACGGGTCGCCCTGGTTGAGCTCGGTGCGGTTGCGGGTGGCCGAGTAGACCAGCAGGGAGCCGAGCAGCGACAGGACGAGCGCGGAGAGCAGTATCGGCCAGTCGAGGCGCCGGACCAGGGAGTCACGGGCGAGGAGCCGGGTCCAGCCGGAGCGCTTGGGCCCGTAGCCGGAGACCTGGAAGCTGTTGACTCCGCCGGTCATGTGACGGCCCTCCGGGTGGCGGTGGTGCGGGGCCTGCGTGCGGCGCGACGCGGGCGGCCGCCGCCACGGCGCCGCCGGCGGCGGGTGTCGCGGTTGCCGGCCTCGGGTGAGGGGACGGTGGCCCCCTGCTGGTCGGCGGGGTCGCCCTGGTCGTCCGCGGGCGGGTCGGCCGAGGCGTCGGGGGACGGCTGGGCCGTCTTGGCGGGGTCCTTGGGGATCTTGGGGGACTTGATGGTGCCGTCCGCCTTGACCTTGGGCAGGCTCTTCTGCGGCTCGGGCAGCAGTGCCTTCTTCTTGTCGATCTTGCCGTCCTCGGTGACGCCGTAGAGCGCGTTGTAGATGTTGCGCACGGCGGGGCCCGAGGCGCCGGAGCCGGTACCACCCTGGGAGATCGTCATGACGACCGCGTAGTCCTCGGTGTAGGTGGTGAACCAGGAGGTGGTCTGCTTGCCGTAGACCTCGGCCGTACCGGTCTTGGCGTGCATCGGGATCTTGTCCTGCGGCCAGCCGCCGAAGCGCCAGGCGGCCGTACCGCGGGTGGCGACGCCCTCGAGGGCGCCGTCGATGGCCTTGAGGGTCTTCTTGGACACCGGGAGCTTGCCGTGCGCCTTGGGCTTGATCTCGGTGACGGTCCTGCCGTCGGGGCTGATGACGGCCTTGCCGATGGTGGGGTCGTACAGCGTGCCGCCGTTGGAGAGGGCGGCGTAGATGGTGGCCATCTGGATGGGGGTGACGAGGGTGTCGCCCTGGCCGATGGAGTAGTTGACGGAGTCACCGGCGCGCAGCCTGTTGCCCTCGAGGCAGTTCTCGTAGGCGATGCGCTCGGCGTAGCTGCCGTTCTTCTTGCCGGTCTTGCACCAGGCGTCCTTGTTGGCCTTCCAGTAGTCCTTCTTCCACTGGCGGTCGGGGACGCGGCCGCTGACCTCGTTGGGCAGGTCGATGCCGGTCTTCTCGCCGAGGCCGAAATCGTGCGCGGTCTTGTAGAACCAGTCGTTGGGGTTCTTCTTGGGCTTGTTGCCGCCGTCGCGCTTCCACTCCTCGTGGGAGAGGCGGTAGAAGACGGTGTCGCAGGAGACCTCGAGGGCGCGGCCGAGGCTGATCGGGCCGTGGTTCTGGGACTCGAAGTTCTTGAAGACCTGGCCGCCGATGGAGTACGAGCTGGAGCAGTTGTAGGGGCCCTCGAAGGAGTAGCCGGCCCGGATGGCCGCGGCGGTCGGGATGACCTTGAAGACGGAGCCGGGGGCGGACTGGCCCTGGATGGCGCGGTTGAGCAGCGGGTAGTTGCTCTTCTTGCCGGTGAGCTTGGCGTAGTCCTTGGAGGAGATGCCGCCGACCCAGACGTTGGGGTCGTAGGCCGGGTTGGACGCCATGGCGACGATGCGGCCGGTCTTGGCCTCCATCACCACGACGGCACCGGAGTCGGCCTTGTAGTTGGTGCCGGTGTTGCGGTCGTGGACTTTGCGCGCTTCCTTCATCGCCCAGTCGAGCTGGTACTCGGCGACGCGCTGGACGCGGGCGTCGATGCTGGTGACGAGGTTGGCGCCGGGCTCGGCCGGGTCGGACTGGGCCTTGCCGAGGACGCGGCCGAGGTTGTCGACCTCGTAGCGGGTGACGCCGGCCTTGCCGCGCAGCTGCTTGTCGTACTGCCGCTCGAGCCCGGAGCGGCCGACCATGTCGGAGCGCAGGTAGGGCGAGTCGGTGTCCTGGGCCTCCTTGATCTCCTCGTCGGTGACGGGCGAGAGGTAGCCGAGGACCTGGGCGGTGTTGGCCTTGCCGGGTGCCGGGTAGCGGCGCACGGCCTGCGGTTCGGCGGTGATGCCGGGGAAGTCCTCGGCGCGTTCGCGGATCTGCAGGGCCTGCTTGGGGGTGGCCTCGTCGGTGATGGGGATGGGCTGGTAGGGCGAGCCGTTCCAGCAGGGCTGGGGGGTCTTGGCGTCGCACAGCCGGACCTTCTCCATGACCTCCTTGGGGGTCATGCCGAGGACCTTGGCGAGCTTGGTGAGGACCGCCTTGCCGTCGTCCTTCATCTTCATCAGCTCGGTGCGGGAGGCGGAGACGACGAGCCGGGTCTCGTTGTCCGCGAGGGGCACTCCGCGGGCGTCGAGGATGGAGCCGCGCACGGCGGGCTGGACGACCTGCTGGACGTGGTTGCCGGAGGCCTCCTTGGCGTACTGGTCGCCCTCGCGGATCTGGAGGTACCACAGCCGGCCGCCGAGGGTGCCGAGGAGGGAGAGGACGAGGACCTGGATGACGATGAGCCGGATCTGCACGCGTGGGCTGCGGCCGGTCTCGGGAATGTTGGTCACCTGGTTCCTCCCCCTCTCGACGTCCTGGTCGCTCGTGCCACCGCGGCCCGCCCGTCCTGCGGCTGGGTTCGCACGCGTGAGCGGCCGCGTACGAGTGATGAACGGCCCGGCCGCCCGGCCGGGTTCCAGCCCCGCTCACACGTCCGGGTGAACTTCGCCGAGGTCACAGGCGCTTGACCCCCTTGATGCGTCCGGCGCGGGCGACCCGGGCCCGGGCGGCCCTGGCCCGCAGGCCGCCGTTGCCGCGCTGGCCGCCGATGCGCAGCCCGGTGCCGCCGGCCAGCCAGCCGGAGGAGATGTCGCCGGCCTTGGTGGAGCTGGTGTCGGCGAGGGGGTCGTTCTCGGCGCGGCGGGCGAGTGCCATGACGCCGGGGACCACGAACGGCGCGAGCAGCAGGTCGTAGAGGGCGGCGGTGAACAGCAGGCTGCCGAGGCCCACATGGCGGGCGGCGGTGTCGCCGACCAGGGCACCGACACCGGCGTAGAGCAGGGTGGAGCCGAGCGCGGCGGCGACCACCACGGCCATCGGTCCCGAGGCGGACTTCACCTGGCCGGTCTCGGGCTTGACGAGCCCGGCGAGGTAGCCGATGACGCACAGCACGAGGGCGTAGCGGCCGGCGGCGTGGTCGGCGGGCGGGGCGAGGTCGGCGAGGAGCCCGGCGAAGAAGCCGATCAGGGCACCGCCGACGTGGCCGTAGACCAGGGCGAGACCGAGGACGGTGAGCAGCAGCAGGTCCGGCACGGCGCCCGGGAGGTGGAGCCGGGCGAGCACGGTGACCTGCACGACCAGGGCGACGACGATCAGCGAGCTGGACAGCAGGATCCGGTTGACGCGCATGTGCAGCTCCTACTGCTCGGGCTGGTACTGGTCGTCGGCGGGGGCGGACGGGGTGACGGTCACCGTCACGGTCGGCGTGGGCGTCGGCTTGGGCTTCTCGGGCAGCACCGTGTCGCGCGGGTCCTTCTCGGGCGCCTGGACGACGACCCCGACGACGTCGAGCTTGCTGAAGCTGACGTACGGGGTGACGTAGAGGGTGCGGGTCAGGTCGCCGCCGGAGGGGTCGACGCGGGAGACGACGCCGACGGGCACCCCGGGCACGAACGGCTTGTCGGCCTGCGAGCCGAAGGTGACCAGGCGGTCGCCCTTCTTGACCTCGGCCTTGCCGTTGAGCAGTTCGACGCGCAGCGGACGGTCGCCCTGTCCTGAGGCGAAGCCGAGTTCGTCGCTGCCCTCCATGCGGGTGCCGACGGTGAAGTCGGGGTCGCTGGCGAGCAGCACGGTGGAGGTGCTGGGGCCGACGGTGGTGACCCGGCCGACGAGTCCGTCGCCGTTGATCACGGTCATGTCGCGTTCGATGCCGTCGCCGGCGCCGACGTCGATGGTGATGGTCCAGGAGAAGCCCTGGGCCGCGCCGATGGCGATGACCTGGGCGCCCTTGATGCCGTACTGGCCCTTGCCGGCGACCCCGAGGAGCTTGTCGAGCTGCTTGAGGCGGCTGCGGTCGCGGTCGTCGCTGCCGAGCTCGGCCTTGAGGGCGGCGTTCTCCCGCTCCAGTTCGGCGAGCCGGTCGTGCCGGTCACCGGACTCGCGGACGGCGGAGACGGCGTTGCCGATGGGATCGACCGCGCTGGACACCCCGTTCTCGATGGGGCCGAAGACGGATGCGGCGGCCTGCCGGGCACCGTCGACCGGCGAATCCTCTCCGCCGCGGATGTCCACCGTGATCAAAGCGAACGCGATGGCGATCAGCAGCACCAGGAGCAGCCGGCTCTCTTTCGTGTCCCTCACGTGCGGCGGCCGTGCCTTCCTCGTCGTAGGCGGGTGTCGGGAACGGTGGTTGAGATGAGCATATGTCTCTATATCAACGATCCGCCGTACGAGAGGTGATCGTCCCGTACGGCGGAATCGAAACGTTGTGTCATCTGCGCGGCTGGGCGTCGAGCACCTGCTGCAGCGCCTCGAACTCCTCGACGCACTTGCCGGACCCCAGCGCGACGCTGTCCAGCGGGTCCTCGGCGATGTGGATGGGCATGCCGGTCTCCCGGCGCAGCCGCTCGTCCAGGCCGCGCAGCAGGGCGCCGCCGCCGGTCAGCACGATCCCCCGGTCCATGATGTCCCCGGACAGCTCCGGCGGGCACTTGTCGAGGGTCGTCTTGACGGCGTCCACGATGGCGTTGACGGGTTCCTCGATGGCCTTTCTGACTTCGGCGGCCGAGATGACGACGGTCTTGGGCAGCCCGGACACCAGGTCCCGGCCTCTGATTTCGGTGTGCTCGTCGGAATCGAGGTCGTACGCCGAACCGATCGTGATCTTGATCTGTTCGGCCGTCCGCTCACCCAGCAGCAGCGAGTACTCCTTCTTGACGTGCTGGATGATCGCGTTGTCCAGCTCGTCGCCCGCGACCCGGATGGACTGGGCGGTGACGATGCCGCCGAGGGAGATGACCGCGACCTCCGTGGTGCCGCCGCCGATGTCCACCACCATGTTGCCGGTGGCCTCGTGGACCGGCAGCCCGGAGCCGATGGCCGCCGCCATGGGCTCCTCGATGATGTGCACCTGCCGGGCGCCGGCCTGGGACGACGCCTCGATGACGGCACGGCGCTCGACGCCGGTGATGCCCGAGGGCACACAGACGACGACCCGTGGGCGAGCCAGATAACGCCGCTTGTGGATCTTCAGGATGAAGTAGCGGAGCATCCGCTCGGTGATCTCGAAGTCGGCGATGACACCGTCCTTCAGGGGACGCACGGCAACGATGTTGCCGGGCGTGCGCCCGATCATCTTCTTCGCTTCGGCGCCGACCGCGAGGATGCCACCGGTGTTGGTGTTGATCGCGACGACGGACGGCTCGTTGAGTACGATTCCGCGACCCCTGACGTACACCAGCGTGTTGGCGGTCCCGAGGTCGACAGCCATGTCACGGCCGATGAACGACATTGAGTTCCCCATCAGGATTCGTCTGGCCTTCCCACGAGCTTTTGAGGGCTTTTCAGGTCGGCGAGGTGGGTGCGGTGACGTGAAGGCTTCCATCGTAGACGCGCCTTCGCGAACACTGCGCGAGGGTCTTCGCCATTGTCATCAGATGGCGTCTCCGGCTGCTTGTGGAGACGGTCCATCGGGGGCATGCGTTCCCCCGAACGCCGTGCATATGCCAGAAAGGTCCGGGGGCAAAGCCCCCAGACCCTCCGAGACGTGCGGGAACGGACCTCACGGGCCCGCGACGAGATCGTTATGCAGCGCCCGCCGGACACCTCGCACAGCATCCCGCCCGGGGGTCCCGGCCGGCGGCCCGGGGGTCCCGGCCGGGACCCCCGGCGGGCGGCCCGCAGGCACGCTGGTGCGCGGACCGTGATCGTCCCCGCACACGGAGGCCGCCCGTCCGTCCGCACGGGGCGTCCGTCCTCACGGGGCGTCCGTCCTCACGCGCGGCCCGGGAAGAAGATCTTCACCTCGCGCTCGGCGGACTCCTCGGAGTCGGAGGCGTGGATCAGGTTCTCGCGGACGATGACGCCGTAGTCGCCGCGGATGGAACCGGGCGCGGCGGCGATCGGGTCGGTCGGGCCGGCCAGCTGCCGCATGCCCTCGATGACCCGCTCACCCTCGACGATCATGGCCACGACCGGGCCGGAGGACATGAACTCCACCAGCGGCTCGTAGAAGGGCTTGCCCTTGTGCTCGCCGTAGTGCTGCTCCAGCGTGTCCTGGTCCAGGGTGCGCAGCTCCAGCGCGGTGATCTGCCAGCCGGCCTTGCGCTCGATACGGCTGATGATCTCGCCGGTCAGGCCGCGACGGACAGCGTCGGGCTTGAGGAGGACGAGGGTGCGCTGGGTCACGGCTGAGCTCCTTATATGCAGCAATGTGTGCGGTTCGATGAGATTACCGGGCGGATCCTCGCGGGCGTCACGCAGCGTCAGCCTGCTCGGCCTCCGCCGCGAAGCGGGCCTTGGCTTCGTCCACCTTTCGACCGAAATGCACCGAGGCCCACCACAGGGCGGCGAACAGCACGCCCATGAAGTACATGAAGGGGACGAAGAAGCCGGAGGCGATCAGGGCGATCTGCAGCGCCCAGCCGAGCGCCACCCCGCCGGGCCGGGTGACCATGCCGCACAGCGCCACGGACAGGAACATCGCGATACCGCACACGGTCCACACCGTGCCGGTGGCGAGGTCCGGGTCCTTCATCGCGACCAGCCCGGCGAATCCGATCACGAAGAACTCGCCGATCAGCGTGGACGAACAGAGCGTACGCATCGTGGGTCAGCCCCTCCCCAGGAGCAGCCTGGCCTCGCCGACCGTGATGACCGAGCCGGTGACCAGCACCCCGCCGCCGGCGAACTCGCCCTCCTCCTCGGCCAGCGTGACCGCCGCGTCCAGCGCGTCCGGCAGCCGGGGCTCGACCTGCACGCGCTCCTCCCCGAACACCTCGACCGCGATGCCCGCCAGTTCGTCGGCGTCCATCGCGCGGTGGCTGGAGTTCTGGGTGACGACGATCTCCGCGAAGACCGGCTCGAAGGCCTCGAGCAGGCCCCGGACGTTCTTGTCGCCGCTCGCGCCGACCACGCCGATGAGCCGGCTGAACTGGAAGGCCTCCCCCAGCGCCTCGGCGGCCGCCCGCGCGCCCGCCGGGTTGTGGGCGGCGTCCAGGACGACGGTGGGCGAGCGCCGTACGACCTCCAGCCGGCCCGGCGAGGCGACGGCGGCGAAGGCGTTGCGCACGGTGTCGAGGTCGAGCGGTTCGGCGCGCTGCGCGCCGACGCCGAAGAAGGCCTCCACGGCGGCGAGCGCCACGGCCGCGTTGTGCGCCTGGTGGGCGCCGTGCAGCGGCAGGAACACCTCGGGGTACTCGCCGCCCAGGCCGCGCAGGGTGAGCAGCTGGCCGCCGACGGCGACCTGACGGGAGACGACGCCGAACTCCAGGCCCTCGCGGGCCACGGTCGCGTCCACCTCGACGGCCTTCTTCAGCAGCACCTGGGCCGCCTCCACCGGCTGCTGGGCCATGATCACGGTCGCGCCCTGCTTGATGACGCCGGCCTTCTCCGTGGCGATCTCGGCAGGCGTGGTGCCGAGCCGGTCGGTGTGGTCGAGCTCGATCGGCATGACGACGGCGACGTCCCCGTCGATCACGTTCGTGGCGTCCCAGCTGCCGCCCATGCCGACCTCGACGACCGCGACGTCGACCGGCGCGTCCGCGAAGGCCGCGTACGCCATGCCGGTCAGCACCTCGAAGAACGACAGCCGGTACTCCTGCTGGGAGTCGACCATCTCGACGTACGGCTGGATGTCCCGGTACGTCTCGATGAACCGCTCGGCGGAGATCGGCGCGCCGTCCAGGCTGATGCGCTCGGTGACCGACTGCACATGCGGTGAGGTGTACCGGCCGGTGCGCAGCTCGAAGGCGCCGAGCAGGGCCTCGATCATGCGGGCGGTGGAGGTCTTGCCGTTGGTGCCGGTGATGTGGACGGAGGGGTACGAGCGCTGCGGCTCGCCCAGCACGTCCATCAGGGCCGTGATGCGGCTGACCGAGGGCTCGAGCTTGGTCTCGCCCCAGCGGGTGGCCAGCTCCCCCTCGACCTCGCGCAGGGCCTTGTCGACCTCGGGGTCCTCCGGGCGCGCGGGGATGTCCGCCCGAGGCGGGCCGCTCTGGGTGCGCAGGGTGCGGCTGCCGGCCTCGATGACGGCGAGATCGGGGTCGCGGTCGGTCTCCGCCGCGACGATCTCTTCAAAGGGGTCGCTGTCACTCACGGACCCCAGTCTACGTGCGGGGCTGCACGGCCCCGGTCCCCCTCACCAGGCGTGCCAGGGCCCGGTGCCGGTGCGGCGCCGGGGCCCTGGACTCTGCCCGCGTGGGTGGCTACGCCCGCGGGAGGCGTTCCAGCTGGGACAGGATGCGGGTGATGTCCTCCTCCGCCTTGGCCAGGCGGGTGCGGATCTTCTCGACCACGTGCTCCGGGGCCTTGGACAGGAAGGCCTCATTGCCGAGCTTGGCCGTGGCCTGGGCCTTCTCCTTCTCGGCGGCGGCCAGGTCCTTGGCGAGGCGCTTGCGCTCGGCGGCGACGTCGATCACACCGGAGAGGTCCAGTGCGACCTCGACGCCCTCGACCGGGAGCGTCGCCGTCGGCGTGAAGGAGTCACCCTCCGGCTGCAGGCGCAGCAGCTGGCGGATGGCCGCCTCGTGCCGGGCCAGCGGCGAGCCGTCCAGGGACAGGCGGGCCGGGACCCGCTGGCCGGGCTGGAGGCCCTGGTCGGCGCGGAAGCGGCGGACCTCGGTGATCACCGACTGGAGCGTGGCGATCTCCCGCTCGGCCTCCGGGTCACGGAAGCCGCTGTCCTTCGGCCAGTCGGCGATGACGACGGACTCGCCGCCGGTGAGAGCGGTCCACAGCGCCTCGGTGACGAACGGGACGAGCGGGTGGAGCAGCCGGAGCATGACGTCCAGGACCTCGCCCAGGACGCGCTTGCTGACCTCGGCCGGCTCGCCGCCCGCCTGGAACGTCGTCTTGGACAGCTCGACGTACCAGTCGAAGACCTCGTCCCAGGCGAAGTGGAACAGCGCGTCCGACAGCTTGGCGAACTGGAAGTCGTCGTAGTACGCGTCGACCTCGGCGACGACGGAGTTCAGCCGGGAGAGGATCCAGCGGTCGGTCGGCGACATCTTCGACGGGTCCGGCAGCGGGCCCTCCACGGTCGCGCCGTTCATCAGCGCGAAGCGGGTCGCGTTCCAGATCTTGTTCGCGAAGTTGCGCGAGCCCTGGACCCAGTCCTCGCCGATCGGGACGTCGACACCGGGGTTGGCGCCGCGGGCCAGGGTGAAGCGGAGGGCGTCGGAGCCGTACCGGTCCATCCAGTCCAGCGGGTTGACCGCGTTGCCGAAGGACTTCGACATCTTCTTGCCGAACTGGTCCCGGACCATGCCGTGCAGGGCGATGGTGTGGAACGGCGGGGTGCCGTCCATCGCGTACAGGCCGAACATCATCATCCGGGCGACCCAGAAGAAGAGGATGTCGTAGCCGGTGACCAGGACGGAGTTCGGATAGAACTTCTTGAGCGAGTCGGTCTCCTCGGGCCAGCCCAGGGTGGAGAAGGGCCACAGGCCGGAGGAGAACCAGGTGTCCAGGACGTCGGTCTCCTGGTGCCAGCCCTCGCCGCTGGGCGGCTCCTCGTCGGGGCCGACGCAGACGACCTCGCCGTCCGGGCCGTACCAGACCGGGATGCGGTGGCCCCACCACAACTGCCGCGAGATGCACCAGTCGTGCAGGTTGTCGACCCAGTCGAAGTAGCGCTTCTCCATCTCCTGCGGATGGATCTTGACCCGGCCGTCGCGGACCGCGTCACCGGCGGCCTTGGCGAGCGGGCCGACCTTGACCCACCACTGCATGGACAGGCGCGGCTCGATGGTGGTCTTGCAGCGCGAGCAGTGGCCGACGGAGTGGACGTAGGGGCGCTTCTCAGCGACGATCCGGCCCTCGGCGCGCAGCGCGGCGACGATGGCGGAACGGGCCTCGAGGCGGTCCAGGCCCTGGAAGGGGCCGTGCGCGGTGATGACGGCGTGCTCGTCCATCACGGCGATGGCGGGCAGGCCGTGCCGCTGGCCGATCTCGAAGTCGTTCGGGTCGTGGGCCGGGGTGACCTTGACGGCGCCCGTGCCGAACTGCGGGTCGACGTGGTCGTCGGCGACGACGGGGATGCGGCGGCCGGTGAGCGGCAGCTCGATCTCCCGGCCGACCAGGTGCCGGTAGCGGTCGTCCTCGGGGTGGACGGCGACGGCGGTGTCGCCCAGCATCGTCTCGGCGCGGGTGGTGGCCACGACGATGGAGTCGTCGCCGTCGCCGTAGCGGATGGAGACGAGCTCGCCGTCGTCGTCCTGGTACTCGACCTCGATGTCGGAGATCGCGGTCAGGCAGCGCGGGCACCAGTTGATGATGCGCTCGGCGCGGTAGATCAGCCCGTCGTCGTAGAGCCGCTTGAAGATGGTCTGGACGGCCTTGGACAGGCCCTCGTCCATGGTGAAGCGCTCACGGGACCAGGCGACGCCGTCGCCGAGGCGGCGCATCTGGCCGGAGATCTGGCCGCCGGACTCGGCCTTCCACCGCCAGACCCGCTCGACGAAGGCCTCACGGCCGAGGTCGTGCCGGGACAGGCCCTCCTTGGCGAGCTCCCGCTCGACGACGTTCTGGGTGGCGATGCCGGCGTGGTCCATGCCGGGCTGCCACAGCGTCTCGTAGCCCTGCATGCGCTTGCGGCGGGTCAGGGCGTCGATGAGGGTGTGCTCGAAGGCGTGGCCCAGGTGCAGGCTGCCGGTGACGTTAGGCGGCGGGATGACGATGGTGTACGGCGGCTTGTCGCTGTGCTCGTCGGCCTCGAAGTAACCGCGTTCTACCCAGCGCTCGTACAGGGGCCCCTCTACGTCGGCCGGCGCGTACTGGGTCGGCAGTTCGGTGGTGGGCGCTGTCTGTGGCTGCTGAGTGTTCTCGGTCACGGGCATGAGTTTACGGGTGTCACGGCCCAGTCCCGAAACGCGTTTCCTTTGTAACGGTGCGGTACCCGCTGGCCTGAACACATCGCCTCTACGACAGGATGTGAGGGACACATAAGCATCTGGAGGGGAACCCAGGAATGAGCTACAACCAGCCGGGCCCGTACGGCGGGCAGCCCCAGCAGCCCGGACCGTACGGCCAGCCGGGTCCTTACGGCCAGCAGCCGCAGGCTCCGCAGCCCGGCTACGGCTACCCCCAGCAGGCCCCGCCGCCGGGACAGCCGGGTTACGGCTACCCCCAGCAGCCGGGCCAGCCCGGTGTCCCGCCGCAGCAGCCGCCCTACGGCCAGGCCCCTTACGGCCAGCCCCCTGCCCCGAGCGGAGGCGGCGGCAAGAAGGCGGGCATCATCATCGGCGCGGTGGCGGTCGTAGCGGCTATCGGCGTGGGCGCGTACTTCGTGCTCGGCGGCACCGGCGGAGCGGCGGGCCTGGAGGACGACGGCCCGCACAAGATCGTGACGCCGGACACGGTTCTCACCGAGTACAAGCGTGTCTCGAAGGACGGGCAGCCCGGCGGCGACGACTCGGCCAAGGAGCTGGAGAAGAGCGGCGTCAAGAACGGCAAGACGGTGTTCGGCCTCTACTCGACGGCCGACCAGAGCGGTTTTGACCCCAGTGATCCGTCGACCCAGCCCGACCCGGCCGAGACGGCAACGGCCAAGGGCATCACGTTCGCCGGTGCCTACGGCGAGATCGAGGACCCGGAGAAGGCCCTGGACAACTTCTTCGCCAACTTCAAGAAGTCGGCGGAGAAGGACAAGGGCAACGCCAACAAGGCCGAACTGGTGGGTGACCCGGAGGACGTCGAGCTCGACGGCGCGGCGATGAAGTGCCAGGCCGCCAAGGGCAAGGACCTGGCGACCCAGAAGGAGAAGACCGACTGGTTCTGCGCCTGGGCCGACTACAGCACCATCGTGCTGGTGTCCCCGGGTGACGCCACCAAGGACGTCAGCAAGGACGTCGCGGCCGACATCACGACCAAGCTCCGCAAGGAGGTCCGCGTCAAGGCCTGACGCGCCCACGCGGGGCAGTTGGAGGCGGCCGGGTGCAACACCGGGCCGCCTCCGTCGTGTTCGGGTCCGCGAAGAAGCCCACGAGGCACGAAGAAGGGGCGCCCGGTGGTCTCCGCCACCGGGCGCCCCCTGTTGCGTTGGTGAGGGCGGGCTACGCCGTCTTCTGTTCGCCCGGGCCGCGGCCGCGGGCGTCGCGGGGGATGAGGGTGGGGTTGACGTTGGAGAGGACGACGTCGGCGGTGATGACGACGCGGGCGACGTCCTTGCGGGACGGGACCTCGTACATCACGCCCTGGAGGACCTCCTCCATGATGGCGCGCAGGCCGCGGGCGCCGGTCTGGCGGAGGATGGCCTGGTCGGCGATGGCCTCGAGCGCCTCGCGTTCGAAGTCCAGCTCCACGCCGTCGAGTTCGAAGAGGCGCTGGTACTGCTTGACCAGCGCGTTGCGCGGCTCGACCAGGATCTTGAGCAGGGCCTCGCGGTCCAGGTTGTGGACCGAGGTGATGACCGGCAGGCGGCCGATGAACTCGGGGATCATGCCGAACTTGACCAGGTCCTCCGGCATGACGTCCTCGAACTGGTCCTTCTTCTCCAGCTCCCGCTTGGAGCGGATGTCGGCGCCGAAGCCGATGCCCTTGGCGCCCGCCCGGCCCTCGATGATCTTCTCCAGCCCCGCGAAGGCACCGCCCACGATGAACAGCACGTTCGTCGTGTCGATCTGGATGAACTCCTGGTGCGGGTGCTTGCGGCCGCCCTGCGGCGGGACCGAGGCGGTGGTGCCCTCCAGGATCTTCAGCAGCGCCTGCTGGACGCCCTCGCCGGAGACGTCGCGGGTGATCGACGGGTTCTCGCTCTTGCGGGCCACCTTGTCGATCTCGTCGATGTAGATGATCCCGGTCTCGGCCTTCTTGACGTCGTAGTCGGCCGCCTGGATCAGCTTGAGCAGGATGTTCTCGACGTCCTCGCCGACATAGCCCGCCTCGGTGAGCGCCGTCGCGTCGGCGATGGCGAACGGGACGTTCAGCATGCGGGCGAGCGTCTGGGCGAGCAGGGTCTTGCCGGAGCCGGTGGGGCCGAGCAGCAGAATGTTGGACTTGGCGAGCTCGATGCCGTCGTCGCGGCCGTTCGCCCCGCCGTTCTCGCCGGCCTGGACCCGCTTGTAGTGGTTGTACACCGCGACGGAGAGGGCCTTCTTCGCCGCCTCCTGGCCGACCACATAGCCCTCGAGGAACTCGTAGATCTCACGGGGCTTGGGAAGCTCCTCCCAGCGCACCTCGCTGGTCTCGGCGAGCTCCTCCTCGATGATCTCGTTGCAGAGATCGATGCACTCGTCGCAGATGTACACACCGGGCCCTGCGATGAGCTTCTTGACCTGCTTCTGGCTCTTGCCGCAGAACGAGCACTTGAGCAGATCGCCG
>Ga0207873_1001047_pt1 | contig 28138 bp, 23 predicted proteins | sample BGWIniCompost_FD_187373 | JGI IMG/M metagenome (GOLD analysis project Ga0207873, IMG submission 187373) | Cellulose adapted compost microbial communities from Newby Island Compost Facility, Milpitas, CA, USA - BGW Initial Compost (SPAdes)... ...
CCGGCTTCGCGGGGTCCTTCAGGTCGATGTAGTAGAGCCGGTTCTTCGGGTCCGTGCCGTGCCAGACGTAGATCAGCGCGTAGCGGCCGTCCTCGGTGACCTCCGCGTTGAAGCCCCACTCCGGCTGGTCCGGCCGCTCGTAGATCAGCCGGTCCGCTGACTGCGGCGTGCCGACGACGTGGTAGTAGAGCTTGTGGTCGCGGTTCTCCTGGAGCAGTTGCTCGCCCGCGGCGGGCTCCGGGTAGCGCGAGTAGAAGAAGCCGCGGCCGTCCTTCGTCCAGGAGATGCCGGTGAACTTGGCCCACCGGATGTGGTCCTCGAGGTCGCGCCCCGTCGCGACCTCGCGCACGAAGAGCTCCTGCCAGTCCGAGCCGCCGCTGGACGTGCTGTACGCCAGGTAGCGCGCGTCGTCGGAGACGGCGGCGCCGGAGAGCGCGACCGTGCCGTCTTCGGAGAGCGTATTCGGGTCCAGCAGCACGCGCGGCTCCGCATCCAGCGACGGCTGCACGTACAGCACCGACTGGTTCTGGAGCCCGTCGTTCTTCATGAAGAAGTAGAGCCCGCCCTCGCGGAAGGGCAGCCCGTACTTCGGGTAGTTCCAGAGGCGAGTGAGGCGCTCGCGGATCGCGTCCCGCTCGGGGATCTGGCCGAGGTGCGCGAAGGTGATCTCGTTCTGCGCCTCGATCCACGCCTTCGTCTCGGGCGAGTCCGTGTCCTCGAGCCAGCGGTACGGGTCGGCGACCCTGGTGCCGTGGTAGTCGTCGACGACGTCGACCTTCCGCGTCTCCGGGTACCTGATCCGCTCCTGCGCGCCGGCGGTCTGCGCCGTGATCGTCGATGCCATCAGTGCGAGTGAAAGGGTGATGTGGCGGGTGCGTGTGCGCATGGCTCCACCACCTTCCGGTTCAGTAGGGCAGTCATGCCTGTAATCTCCGTAGTATAGCGGAGATGCGGCGCGGGCTCCAGTTGAGAGGCTGGGGTGCGGTTGCGGGATCGCCGCCGGCAGCACGCCGCTCCGCCTAGAGCGGAGGAATCCAGCGCGAGCCGCTCCTTGCCGAGTAAGGGGTTGTTCGCAGAGGCGCGGAATGGTTCAACCTTGAACCATCCGGCACGCCAGGAAGCATGGATTCTCGGTGTTTGGCCGCTGGCTGAATGGTTCAAAGTTGAACCATCGCGGGCGCCGGGGAGCGTGGAACCACGGCGTGTTTCGGATCCGGCCAATGGTTCAACTTTGAACCATCAGGCGCCGTGGAACGCGCGAAGCCACGGGGAGTCCCGATCCCCACAATGGTTCAAACTTGAACCATCAGGTGCATCGCAAGACACCAGCCCGCTGCGGTCTCCGCCTCCCGAAAAGCCTCAACCTCCACCCGTCCCCCGGCTCCCCGCCTCCGCGCCCGCCACCGCACGCTCGTACAACGCCAGCACGTGAGCGCGACCGAGCAGGCCGAGCAGGCGCCCGTTCTCCGGGTCCACCACCGGCAGCGACGCGGCGCCGCGCACGCCCATGCGCCGCACCGCGTCCAGCAGCGAGTCCTGCGGCGTCACCGGGTCCACCGGGATCGCGATGTCGGCGGCGATCAGCGGCGCGGTCGCCTCGGGCGGCTCGGCGGCCAGGCGCACCAGATCCGTGATGGTGACGACGCCCACCAGCCGCAGCTCCCTGTCCACCACGGGGAAGTCGGTCTGCGCGCCCTGCTGCAACCGCTCCAGCAACTGCGGCACCGTCGCACTCTCGCCGATGACCTGCGGGTTGGGGTCGTAGGCGTCGGCCACGAGCTGGCCGGCGAGCACGTCCCGATCCGCGCCCTGCTCCAGGACCTCGCCCCGGCGGCGCAGCCAGCCGCTGTAGAGCGAGTCCGGCTCGAGCCGCCGCGCGATCAGGTACGCGACCACCGTGGTCAGCATCAGCGGCAGCATGATCTGGTAGTCGTTCGTCATCTCGAACACGATCAGGATGCCGGTGATGGGCGCGTGCGTGGACGCGGCGACGACGGCGCCCATGCCGACCAGCGCGTACGCCTCGGGGCTCAGCGGCAGATTCGGGAACAGCGAGGCGAGCGCCGCGCCGAACGCGCCTCCGGTCGCGGCGCCCACGTACAGCGCGGGCGTGAACACGCCGCCGGAGCCGCCGGTGTTCAGCGTGATCGAGGTCGCGAGGATCTTGCCGAGCGCGAGCAGCAGCAGCGTGAACCAGGGCAGCCGGCCGAACAGGTCGAGCGGGATGGACAGGTGCCCGCTGCCCACGAGCAGTCCGCCGGACCCGAGCACCAGCGCGCCGACCGCGATGCCGCCGAGCACCGGCATCACAGCGGCCGGCACGGTCGAGCGGCGCGCCATCGTCTCCAGGCGGAAGTAGGTGCGCACGAACAGCGCCGCCATCACACCCGCGAGCACGCCCAGCACCGGGTAGAACGCGAAGATCTCGCGCGTCAGCGTGTAGCCGTACTCGGTGGGGACCGGGAACGCGGGGTGGTTGCCGAAGAACGAGTGCGAGACGACGGCGCCGACGACGCTCGCCACCACGACGGGCGGGAACGCCGCCACGGCGAACGAGCCGAGGATCTCCTCGAGCGCGAAGAACGCGCCCGCGAGCGGCGCGTTGAAGGCGGCCGAGATGCCGGCCGCGGCGCCCGCGGCAACGAGCACGCGCACGCGGCCGGCGTCGAAGCGGAACGCCCGGCCGAGGAATGAGCCGATCGTCGAGCCCAGCACCGCGACCGGCCCCTCGCTGCCGGCCGAGCCGCCTGCGCCCAGCGTGATCGCGCTCGCGGTCGTGCGCGCGAGCGCGGGCCGCGTCGGGATGTCGCCGCCGCGGCGCGCGACCGCGAGCTGCACGTCCGGCACGTTCAGCCCCTCGTGGCCGCGGCCGAACCGCTTCATCACCCACCACGCGGCGCAGATGCCGAGCCCGGTCAGCAGCGGCCGGTACAGCAGGAACGGCCCGCTGCCGATCTGCTCGAGCGGCCACCGGAAGAAGACCACGTAGGCGACGTCGATGAGCTTGTAGAACGCGGCGACGCCGAGCCCGCCCGCCGCGCCGATCGCGACCGCGAAGCCGAGCAGGACCGCGTTCTCGCTGATCTCGAGCCGGCCGAACCACTCGACGAACGCGCCCCAGCCGCTGGTCGCGACGCTCGCAGGCACACGCGCCACCCGCCGCGTGCGCACCACGGTCTGGAGCCAGCGCCGGCGGAGCAGGCGCAGCAGCCAGGGGCGGCGGCCGGGTGGCGGCGGGGATTCAGGCTGCTCGCGGTCGGCGTCCATCACGGGCAGGCGTGATGCTGGATCAGCACACGGGCGTGGGATGGGACATGGGCTCCGGGTCACGGCCCGGGGGCCGGCGGCTCCACGCGGACTACGGCACTGCGGTCCGCGAGGGGAATGATGCGACGGGAGCGGCGCGGAGGGAAGGTGCTCCGGCTCCGCCCGGCTCGCTTCGGATGCGACGTCGGCTCCGGCGCCGCGCTGGCCCTCAGAACTCGCCGATCAGCCCGATCTCGGGCTCGAGCTCGTAGCCCAGCTCGCGGCGCACGGTCTCGCGCGCGTGGTCCATGAGCCAGCGGACCTCGGCCGCGGTGGCGCCGCCCAGGTTCACGATGATGTTGGCGTGCTTGTGGAAGATGCCTGCGCGGCCGTGGACGTAGCCCTTGAGGCCGCACTGGTCGATGAGCCGGCCGGCGCCGATGCCCTCGATCTTCTTGAAGATCGAGCCCGCGCACGGGTAGAGCCACAGGTCGGGGTGCCGCTCGTCGCGCCAGGCGAGGTTCTCGCGCATGACGTAGCGGAGCTCCTCGATCGGCTGGGGCTCGAGGCGGAAGGTGACGGAGAGCGCGATGTCCTGCCGATCGTGCAGCACCGAGTAGTCGTAGCCGAACTTCATGTACTCGGGCCCGACGATGCGGCGCTCGCCCTCGTGCGTCAGCAGCTCACAGGACTCGAAGACCTCGGCGATGAAGCACGTGCGCTCGCGCTCGGGCGGCGGCGAGAGGAAGTGCAGGTTCTGCCAGACCGCGCCGCCCACGGTGCTGGGGATGCCGACGTAGTGGTGCAGCCCGCCGAGCCCGCGCTCGACGCTCGCGACGATCAGGTCCGGGAAGATGACCTCGCCGCTCGCGGCCCACAGCCGGTTGCCCTCGCGGAACTCCATGCCGCGGGTCTCGTTGCGGATGACGAGGCCACGGAACCCGCGATCGCCGACGAGGATGTTGGCGCCGAGGCCGAGGATGAAATGCGGGACTTCGAGCTCGCGGGCGGCGAGAACGGCGTTCGCGAGCTCGTCCGGCGTGCGGGCGCGGTAGAACAGGTCGGCGGGTCCGCCGATGCGGAACGTGGTGTAGGGCGCGAGCGGGACGTCCCGCTCGATGCGGTCCTGGCCGAGTCGGCGGCCCAGCTCGCGCAGTCGGTCCGTCAAGAGGAACCCGCGATCACCACCCGGCCGGGTGGACCAGATGGGGGGTTACGCGCGATCGCATGATCGGCGGACGCCCGCGGCCCGGCAGCGGCGGACACTTGCCGCCGCGGATGATCACGACGCGGCCGCGCCGCTCGTCATCGTCGTTTCCGTTGCCGCCCGCCGCGGCGCCCCACTGCCCCTTGGCGCGGCCGACCGAGCCCGGCACGTGCATCACCACGCCCGCCGGCAGCGTGTACTCCTCCTCCTCCTCGCTGCCCTGAGCGGGCGTCGGCTCCAGAGCGTCCTCCGCCACCGCTACGGCCTCCGCCGGCTCGCCCGGCACCACCGCGCCGCCGGGCGCGGCATCCGGCTCGGGGCTGGGCAGCGCAGCCGCCGGCTCTTCGACGACCCCGGCCACGGCGACCGCCATCTCCGCCGCAGGCGCGGCCGGCGCCTCGGCCTCCACTGCGGGAGCCGACGACGCCACAGTTTCCACGGCCGGCGACGGCGCGACTTCCACGGCCGAGACTTCCCGGAGCGCGACGACCTGCATCGCGGGCTCGATCACCGCCGGAACGGCTTCGGACGCGTCCGCGACCCTGTCCTCCCGCGCCGTCTCGAACGCGGGCACGGAGAAGCGGACCAGCGCGAACGCTGCCGCGTGCACCGCCACCGAGACCGCGATGCCCGCGCACACGGCGCGCGCATGGGTCCGGTTCTGCCGCTCATGCCGTTGCATTGCCGACCTCCGGGCTGGTATCCGCCGGCGCACCGCCTCGCACGCGCACCGGTCAGGCCGCTCCGACCGCCCGACCCCCCGTAATACTGGACCATCCCAACACCGGTTCCGGTCACATCGCCGCGCCGAAGCCCGCATCCTCCACTACCGCACATGCCGCGCCGCTGACCCTTTCGCCCCCGCCCCCGCGGCCGTACTATCCCCGGCGACAGACAGGGGTGCTGGGGCCGAACGCCCCGGCTGAGACCATACCCTTCGAACCTGATCCGGGTAATGCCGGCGCAGGGAGTCCACCGCTCGGGCCGCGGCCATCACGCCCTCCGCACCCTTCCTGTCTTCACGCCGTACTCACCTCGACCGGAAGGGTCAATCATGAGCTTCGCCAGAGAGCAACTCGAGCGCCTCGCGCCGCTCTGGGACCGCATGCTCGGGCATCGGTTCCTCATCGAGACGCGCGACGGCACGATCCCGTTCGACACGTTCGCGCGATGGATGCGGCAGGACTACCTGTTCGTCGAGGCCGCGATCCCGTTCATGGGCGCGCTGATCCCGAAGGCGCCGGCCGAGCACTGGCCGTTGCATTCCAGCGTCATCGCCATGCTTCAGAAGGAGCTGGAGCTGTTCCGCGAGCGCGCCGCGGCCGTCGGCGTCGACATGACCGGCATCCGCCCCAGCTTCACCAACCACGCCTACATCCAGTTCCTCATGGCGACGGCGTACCGCAACACGTACGCGGAGGCGTTCACCGTCCTCTACGCGGCGGAGAAGGCGTACCACGACTCGTGGACCGTGGTGAAGCGGGGCATCGACCCGGACTCGGTGTGGACCCCGTTCGTCGAGAACTGGGCCGGCGACGCGTTCGCCCAGTACGTCGCCGATCTCGAGCACAAGCTGGATGAGCTGGCCGCCGCCGCGGGCGCTGCCGAACGCGCGCGCATGGCCGAGCTGTTCGAGCTGACGACGCGCTACGAGATCGCGTTCTGGGAGATGGCCGTCACGGACGAGGACTGGCCGGGGGTCGGCGAGGCGTGGACGCACGCCGCTGCCGCGGGAGGTGCGCGATGAGCGCCGCCGTCGCCACACAGACGCCGCTGACCGACGCGCTGTACGCCGCCGCGAAGCCGATCTGGGACGCGCAGATCGAGCACCCGTTCGTGCGCGGCATCGGCGATGGCTCGCTCGACGAGGCGCTCTTCCGCAATTGGGTCGTTCAGGACTACGCGTACCTCAAGGAGTTCGCGCGCGTGTTCGCGTGGGCCGTCGCGAAGGCCCAGCGGCTCGAGTCCATGGGCTGGTACGCCGCGGTGCTGAACCTGACGCTCAACACGGAGATGGAGCTGCACCGCAAGTACGCCGCGCGCTTCGGCCTCTCGCCCGCTGACCTCGAGGCCGCGGAGGTCTGGCCGACGACGCGCGCGTACACCGACTTCCTGGTCCGCACCGCCGCGGACGGCGACATGGCCGACCTCCTCGCCGCGCTGCTGCCGTGCGCCTGGGGCTACGTCTACATCGCGGAGCGGCTCGCCGCCGGCTCGCCGCCCAGCGACCAGCGCTACGCCGACTGGATCGCGCAGTACGCGTCGGCGGAGTTCCGCGAGGCGGCCGAGTGGCTCAAGGCCGAGCTGAACCGCGAGGCCGAGGGCGCGACCGCGGAGAAGCGCAAGCGGCTGGAGCAACTGTTCGTGCAGTCCAGCCGCTACGAGTGGCAGTTCTGGGAGATGTGCTGGCGCGGGGAGGCGTGGGCGGTGTAGGGCCCGCCCGCGCGGTTCACCTCTTGCACGGCATTGCCTGTAGCTGGCGCCCCGCGGGTTGGGGCGCACCGGGTGACGGAGCCGGCGGGCGCGCTGTCCGCCGGCTCCCACACGTTCCGGAGGCCGCGACCATGGCCCGCTACGACGACGCGTACGACATCCGCCACCGCAGCGTGCTGCCCGGCGGCCCTCACGCCCGCGCCCCGCTGGCCGGGCCGCCACTCGGCTACGGCCATCCCTCGGACGAGGACCACATCGAGAGGGGCTACTACACGGGCGGGGGCGCCTACCGCGAGGTGACCGACCGGCCCTACCTCGCCGAGCGAGGACTGCTGCGCCGCTCCGACTTCCGGCGGCTCGGCCGCCGCGGCCGCGACTGGGACCGCGACCCGCGCGGCGAGGTCGGCGGGCCGTACGTCGGCGAGTACCGCGCACGGCTCGAGCGCGAGCGCTACGGCCGCACGCTCAGCCCGCCCGAAGAGTACCGCGGCGGGTGGGACACCCTGTCCGCCTACCGCGACCCGAACGACCCCTGGTGCGGCTACCGCTTCCTCTTCTCCGGCTACCAGGGCCGCCGCTCCGACCGCGGCGTGGGCGGGCCCGGGTGGCGCCGGCGCCGCCGGCGACGGTAGGCGGCGCTAAGGCCTGAACCACGCCGCGCATCCGCCCCACGACGTCGGATCCAAGAAAGCTGAATTCCGCTCCCTTGCCCTTGCCCTCGCCCTCGCCCTGGCCCCTTCCTCCAGTTCCGTCCTGAAATCCCGCACTGATACGTTCTCAAACGGATCCCATCCCCGGAGAGACGATATGCGACCGGCTCGAACCTTCCGTTGCCGGGCAGTACTCGTCACGCTTCTCGCGTTGGGTGGCTGCGGTCCCGCCGCGCGGGTGGGCGCGCCACCGACTCCCGCAGAGATCCCCGCGCTGGAAGCGCGGCTGGTTCGAAACCCCGGCGACGTTGGACTCCTGACCCGTCTCGGCGCGGCGTACCTCCAGGCAGGCCAGGCCGAGGAGGCGCGCGTGGTGCTGGAACGCGCGGTGGCGCGCGCTGGCCGCGCCTCCGATGCCGCGGTGCTCCTGGGCGTCGCGTACGAGAGTCTGGGCCGCTACGCGGACGCGCGCGGTGCCTATGCGGGCTACGCCGAAGCGGGGCCATCGCGGCCTCTTCGTGAGGAGGCCCGGCGCCGCATCGCGCTGCTCACCCGCCTCGAGCTCCAGGACGCGGTGCGCGCCGCGCTCGCACGCGAGGCGGAGCTCGCGGCCGCCGCGCCGGAGCCACGCACGGTGGCCGTGCTCCCGTTCCGCTTCGTCGGTCAAGATGCGCGGTTCCGCCCGCTGAGCCGGGCGCTCGCCGAGCTGCTGGTCGCGGACCTGAGCCAGACAGGGCGGCTGCGCGTGCTCGAGCGCACCCGGGTGCAGCTCCTGGCGAACGAGATCGGGCTGGACGAGGCGAGGCTGGCGGACGCGGAGACCGCGGCGCGGGCCGGGCGGCTGCTCGGCGCAGCGCGCGTGGTGCAGGGCTCGGTCGGCGGCGATGCGGACGAGCTGCGCGTGGAAGCCGCGGTCGTGCCGGTGGGCGCCGCGGCCGAGCCCGAGACGGAAGTGCGCGCCGCACCGCTGGTCGAAGCGGACGACGCCGCGCGCTTCTTCGCGCTCGAGAAGAACCTCGCGTTGCGCCTCCACGACGCGCTCGGCATCGAGCTGACGCCGGCGGAGCGCGAGCGCGTGAGCCGCAGGCACACGGAGAACATCCAGGCCTTGCTCGCGTTCGGCCAGGGGCTCGAGGCGGAAGATGCCGGTGATGACGACGCCGCGGCGCGCCACTACCGCCGCGCGGCGGTGCTCGACCCATCGTTCGCGCTCGCGCGCGAGCACGCCGAGGCGGCGGAGCTGCGTCTGGCGGCGGTCGGCGTTCCGGCTGGCGAGCTCACGCGTCTGGCGCTGCGCGGCCCTGGCGATACCGACGCGCTGGACGCGGCGCTGAACGCGTTCCTGCCGGGCGCCGTCATCCGTGATGCCGCCGCCGAGGCGCTCGGCAACGAAGGATTGGGCCGCAAGGCGATCCTCGACCTCATCTTCCGCCGGCCGTAGGGGGTGACCATGACGCGCCACGTGATTCGCGCGGCCGCATGCACCGCCGCGCTCGTGCTCGGCCTCGCCGCACCGCGCCACGCGCGCGCGCAGGTGCCGGCGCACGGCGTCGGCGCCGCCGCCGGCCTCGAGCACTACATCTTCGGCGACGACGACGCCGCAGGCATCCGCTCGCTCTCTCTGTTCACCGCGCCGTTCGCGGTGCGCGTCGCATTCGCACCCGCGACGCTCGAGCTCGCGGGCGCGTTCGCGCGCGGTGCGCTGACCCGCCCCGACGGCTCCTCCGCCACGATCACCGGGCTCACGGACACGTCGCTCCGGCTGGGCGTGCCGGTGGTGCGGGACCGGCTGACGCTCTTCGGCGCGGTCGTGCTGCCGACCGGCCAGGCCCGGCAGACGCTGGAGGAAGCGGAGGTCGCCGGCGCCATCGCGGCTGACCTGCTGCCGTTCCGCGTCAGCAACTGGGGCACCGGCGGCGGCGTGGACGTCAGCGTCGCGCTTGCCCTGCCCGTCTCCGGCTTCGGCGTCGGGCTCCGCCTCGGCTACGCCCTCGCCCGCGAATTCGAGCCGCTCGAGGAGCAGGACTTCACCTATCAACCCGGCGACCAGTTCTACGCGGGGCTCGCGGTGGACCGCGTCATCGGGTACGCGGGGAAGGCGAGCGTGCAGCTCACGTATCAGCGGTTCCAGGATGACGCGCTCGGCGGCCGGAACCTCTACCGCGCCGGCGACCGCGTGCAGCTCGTGGGCTCTTACGCGTTCGCCGTCGGCGCCGCCTCGAGCGGCGTGGCCTACGCAGGCGTCATGCACCGCTCGCGCGGCGCGTACATCGGGAGCACCGGCGAGGCGCCCGCGCAGGACCTGATCCTCGCAGGTGGCGGCATCCGCATCCCCACCGCGCGTGCGCTGCTGCTGCCGGGCGCGGACCTTCGCATCTTCCGCTCCGCGGACGGCGTCGGCCAGGGCTACGTCATTGGCCTCGGTGGCAGTGTGGAGCTGCCGCTCGGCACGGGCGGCCTCCTCCTCGTGCCCAACGTGCGCGGCCGGTTGGGCAAGCTCCTCGTGCGCGAGGGGTCCGAGTCCGGATTCACCGGCTTCGAGATCGGCGCCGGGCTTCGCTGGGGAGGCCGGCCATGAGCCCCCGCGCCGCACGCCGCGTCGCGGCCACGTTCCTGGCCGCCGCACCGCTCATGCTCGGCGCGTGCACGGACGACGTCTTCGTCGACCCCGCGCCGCCGCTACCCTCCTCGCTCGATGTCGCGTACTCGTTCGCCGCAGGCGGCGCGGGCGAGGCGTTCGACAAGGCGGACGCGCTCGCGGTCCGCATGACGCGCGGCGAGACGGCCGTGCTGGACACGTTGATCCCGTTCTCGCCGCGCGACCCCGAGACGCGCGTCCGGCTCGCGATCGACATCGAGCAGGACGAAGAGGCGGTGCACGTCGCGTTCGAATTGCGCCGCGCCGAGGCAGCGCTGTTCCGCGGCGAGCACGCCATCAACCTGCGGCGCGGCCAGGTCACCGCCGTGCAGGTCGTGCTCGAGCCGGTGGTCGCTGGCGTTCTGTTGCCGGACGAGGTGCCGACGATCACCGCGATCGGCGACACGGTCGCACTGCACGGCGTGGCCGTGTTCGCGACCGGCGACACCATCCCGGGCTTCCCGCTCGCGTGGTCCAGCAGCAACACCGACGTCGTGACGGTCCAGCCGGACGGCCGCGTCATCGCGCGCGGAGAAGGACAGGCCATCGTGCGCGCGCAGGCAGGCGCGTTCCGCGACAGCGTGAACGTCGTCGTGGCCGCCATCGTCGAGCAGGTCACGATCGACCCGCCGGCCGCGACGATTCCGGTCGCCTCGACGCGCCGTTTCGAGGCGGTGGCGCGCGACCGGAGAGGCAATGCGCTCGAACGCACGATCGTCTGGTCGAGCTCGGACACGCTGGTCGCGAAGGTCGACCAGACCGGTCTCGTCGCGGCGAACGCCGTGGGCGAGGCGGACATCACGGCGCAGGCCGAGGACGTGAGCGCCACCGCGCGCGTCACGGTGCAGCCAGTCGGCAGCATCGCCATCACCGGCATCACGCGCGCGGGCACGAGCACGCCGGTCCAGCCGGACAACGTATCCGGCCGCATCGACGTCGCCGTCAGCGCGAGCGCGCCTGCGGGCGTCGCGAGCCGCATCGAGGTCCTCGCCGACACGGTCGTGTTCTGCGCCAGCACGTTCACCGGCGGTAGCACCACGACCACGTGCACTGTGGACACCGGCCGCTTCGACCCGGCCACCGGGGCGGTCAGCTTCCTGAACGGCCAGCACACCGTCTCCGCCCGCATCATCGGCACCGGCGGCCACACGCTCAACTCGGCGAGCGCGGCACTCACGTTCCGCAACGCGGACGGTTTCTACGGAACCATCACCGGCACGCGCGGCCCCGCGGCCGACTCGGCCGGCCGGCAGTGGATCGGCGGCGACATCACGATCACCGCCGTGCCGGTGCTGTACAGCGGCGGCACCGTCACGCAGGCGACGATCCGGCTGCCCGACCTGTTCGTGCGCGGCGCTTCGCGCGCCATCACGCGCACGGCCACGCCCAGCTCGCCCGGGGCACCGCTCACGTTCACGCTGCCCGCGGACCGGCCGACCACCGACGGCGGCGTCGCCGAGGTCAACACCGGCCCGGCCGGCTCCAGGCCCGTCATCGTCTCTTCCGTGCTGGCCGGTGGAAGCGCGGGCCCGTCGGGCGCCTTCCTCAACAACCTGGATGCGGACACGTTGAACGATGCCGTCGCGCGCATCGACAACGAGGCGCCGCGCCCCGGCATCTTCGTGCTGCCGGAGCCGAGCGGGACCATCGCCTGTTGCCTGAACAACTGGGTCGGCAGGAACCACGCGTTCGTGCTCGGCAAGACGGGGCACGACGACGCGCCGTTCGGCATCGCCGGCGTCGATTCGATCCGCATCACCGTCCACGCCGGCTCCGCATCGCTCACCGACTCGCAGCTCGTTGCGCTGGCGCCCGTCACCACGGGTGCCGGGCTGAACCCGACGACGAGGAACGACGTCTACCGCGCCGTCGCGCTCGTGCGCGACAACCTCGGCAACGCGACGCTCGTTCGCCTCACGCCCAACCCCGCCAACCCCGGCGGCACCAGCAACAGCGCGACGTTCGGCGTCGATCACCGGCCGCCGATCGCGGCGTTCGGCACGAGCAGCCTGAGGGACGGCGCGCGGTTCAACAACGCGAACCCGCCCAACAACGAGTCCTTCTCCATCACCGCCCAGGATTCGCTGAGCGGGCTCGGTCCGCAGCCTGTGGCGGTGCGCTTGCTGCGCCACACGCCGACGGGCGGGCTGGCCTGCGCGGTCGGCCAGGTCGATCTGGAAACCAACGAGTGCATGCCCGGGCTCGACGACCTGGTGCTGCCCTTGCCCCCGCTGGATGGCTATCTCATCTACCAGGCCGTCGTGCGCGACCGCGCGGGCAACGAGAGCGACTCGCTGATCGCGACCGTCCTCGTGGACCGGAACGCGCCCGCGTTCAGCGGCCTGATCTCGGTGCCGGCCAACCCGACCGGCGGCGCCTCCACGACGTTCTCCGTCGGCGCGGTCGATGACCTCGACCTCGAGCAGGCGCAGCTCCGGATACGCTACGGGGCGAACGAGGATCTGCCGTTCGGCGCGCCGACCCCGCTCGGCACGTTCGGTCCGCCGTTCACCACGAGCGCGACGGCGAGCGCGACCATCAACTTCGTCCGCAGCATCGAGCACACGCTGCCCGGTGGCGCGCCGTCCGGAACTGTGGAACCCGCCGTCTCAGCCAGCTTCACCGTGCTGGACGTCGCGGGCAACGCGGGCACGATCTTCGAGGCGCTGAACAACGTGCCAGCCGGCACGAGCGCCTCGCAGCTCGGCGTCACGAGCTTCGCGCTGACGGCCCCATCGCCCGGCACGCAGGTGTGCAACGGCGAGGGAGCCGCCGGCACGTGTGCCACGAGCACGAGCGTGACCCTGCGGGCGGAGGCGACCGGCCCGGCCGGCTTCGCCAACCCGTTCGCCCGCGTCCATTTCTATCGCGTCGACGCGAACGGCACGGTGCACCTGATCGGCACCGCGACGAGCGCCACGGCCGACAACTCGGGCGGCGTCCGGACCTGGCGCTGGACCATCACCTTCGCGCCCACCGGCCTGCCCGCGCAGGACCCCGCGCCGATCTTCGCCATCGGCGTCGATGCACAGGGCGACGGGCTCGTCAGCGGCAGCGTCGACATCGAGATCGTGGACGGCCGATGATCCTCAGCAGTTGCGCCCGTCCACATCACGAGCGCGTCGCGCGTTTCAGTGTCTGACCGTCGGCCGGGAGCAGCGCCGTCACGGGCGCTGCTCCCGTTCCGATGGCGCGCAGCCATCGCCGCCCCTCCCCAAACGGGCACAACGCATGAGGTGGCATGGCAATGAACCGAGCGATCGGGCCCTCGTTGACCAACCGCCTCTTCATGGCGCTGCTCCCCGCCGTCCTCGCCGCGTGCGGCGACGGCGAGTCCGTCAACTCGGCGCCGCCTGCTGCCGCGACCGCTGTCGAGATCGCGTTTTCCGGTGTCACGGCCCCCGGCCCAGTGGCCGCGTTCAGCGCGGCGGACGTCGCATCGGTCCGCATCACAGCCGGCGGGACGGCGGTGCTGGACACCACGTTCGCGTTCACGCCGACTGACCGTCTGCAGCTCGTGTTCAGCATCCCGCGAAACGAGCAGGCCGCCACCATCACGCTCGGGCTTCGGCGCGGTGCGAGCCCGCTGTTCCGCGGCGCCGGCACCGTCGCGCTGCTCCAGGGCGACACGACCAGCGTCACCATCCAGCTCGAGCCCATTCCGGCGCGGGTCGACCTGCAGGACCAGGCGCCCGTCTTCACGGCAATCGGCGACATGCTCGCGCTGGAGGCCGCCGCCATGTTCGCGACCGGCGACACGATCCCGGAGCCCCGGCTCCAGTGGTCCAGCGCGAACGAGATGATTGCGACGGTCACGTCGGATGGCCGCGTCGTCTCCCGCGGCGAAGGGGCGACCTGGGTGCGCGTGCAGGCGGACGCTGCTCGAGACAGCGTGCGGATCGAGGTCGCGGCCGTCGTCGCCGCCGTCGTCGTCACGTCCCCGATGGCGCGGATCCCGGTCGAAACCAGGATCCAGCTCCGGGCCTCGGCCCACGACCGCAACGGCAATGCGCTGGACCGCACGCTGGACTGGTCCAGCTCGAATCCGGCCGTCGCGACCGTGGACGGGACCGGACTGGTCTCGGCCACGGGCGTGGGCACGGCGATGATCTCGGCCGCGGCCGGGGGCGTCAGCGGCAGCGCCGAGATCACCGTGCATCCGCCGCTCGGGCAATGGACCTCGCTCAGGCCGATGCCGCAGGAGCGCACCGAGATCAGCGCCGCGACGGACGGGCAAGGCATCTACGTGATCGGCGGCTTCGCGCTGGACGGCAGTCGTGTCGTGGCGCCGCGCGCGATGTACGTCTGCGACCCCGCGACGGATGCCTGGACGACGTCGCCCGACTCCATCCCGGAAGGCGTGAACCACGCGGGGTTCGTGTACCTCGACGGCAAGCTCTACATCGTGGGTGGGTTCCGCGGGGCGTCCTTCGATCCCATCAACGCGGTACGGATCTACGACATCGAAACCGAGACCTGGACGGACGGCCCGCCGATGCCGACCGCCCGCGGCGCCATGGCCGTCACGGTGCTGAACGGCAAGATCCACGCGATCGGCGGCAACGCCCTGAATGCTCCCGCACTGAATCCCGGGGAGCACAACGTGGGTCCGGACGCGAGCTCGGTCGGCACGCACGAGGTGTTCGACCCCGCGACGGGGCAGTGGACGCGGCTGCCGCCCATGCCCACGGCGAGGAACCACGCGGGCGCCGCGGTCCTGAACGGCCGCATCCACGTCTTCGCCGGCCGCGTCGGGAGCAACGACACGCTCGCCGTGCACGAGGTCTTCGACCCCGCGACCAACGCGTGGACCACGGCGCCGCGCGTGCCCACGGGGCGTAGCGGCATCGCGGTCGTCGCGTTCGGCGGCAAGGCGTACGTGTTCGGCGGCGAGAAGTTCGCGACGGTGGAGGCCACGTTCCGCGAGGCCGAGCGCTACGACCCCGCGGCAAATGTGTGGGAGCTGATGCCGCCCATGCCCACCGGCCGACATGGACTCGGCGCCGCCGTCGTCGGGGACTTCATCTACGTGATCGCAGGCGGACCCATGCCGAGCTTCACGTACAGCAGCGTCAACGAGCGACTCACGGTCACGATCCCCTGACCTCGCCCCCGAAGTCGGCTCGGGAGATGGCGATGACACGCACGCTGAGGCCGACCGTCCTGCCGCTCGTGCTGCTCGCGCTCACGGCCACGCCGGGTACCGCGGCCGCGCGGCAGGCCGCGACGGAGTACCGCGTGGACCCGGCGCGCTCGCACATCGTCGTCGTCACGGGCAGGTCCGGACTGCTCTCGTTCCTCGGCCACGAGCACGCGATCCTCGCCACGAGCTGGGACGCGACGCTGTGCTACGACGAGGCCGCGCCAGAGGCATCGCGCGCGGCGGTCGTCGTGGACACGCGCGCGCTCGTGGTCGACACGGACAGCGCCCGCACGCTCGCCGGCCTCGGCGATGGGCCGGGCGAGGGCACGCGCGCGGAGCTCCAGGAAAAGCTGCTGGCGCCGGAACGGCTTGCGGCCGCGGAGCACCCGCGGCTCTCGTTTCGCACGACGACGGTGCGCCCTGAGAACGCTCACCGCCTCATGGTGCGCGGCGTGCTCGAGATCCGCGGCGTGAGCCGCGAGGTCGAGCTGCCGGTCGAAGTCGAGCGGCCCGCGCCGGACGAGCTGCGGCTCACGGGCAGTCTGCGCTTCAAGCAGTCGGACTACGGCATCCGGCCGGAGACCGTCGCGGGCGTGGTGAAGGTGAAGGACGAGGTGGAGCTGCGCGTCACGCTGGTGGGCGTCCGCACCGCGGAAGCATGCCGGCTGCCCGCGCCGGGCGGCGGATAGGTCGGGCAGAGATCGCGCCGTGCCGGCCGTGCCGCGCGACGCGCCTGATGCCGGCGGCTCAGTGGCAGGGACGGCCGCGGTAGGTGGGCTTGGGGTCCGATGTGACGATCGTCCGCGGCGCGGGGCAGCCCACCACCCACACCGCGACGGCTGCGCCGCGCGGGTTCAGCCCTGCCGCCGTGAGCCAGCCGCGCTTGACCTTGCCGATGGTGCCCGGCTCGTACAGCGGCACGCCGACCGGGTCATCGCCCGCGCCCGGCCCCTCGTCATCGGACGGCGTGACGACGACGGGAAGGGCGGGCACGTCGAGGAGCTGGTCGAGCGGCGTGCCCGCGAGCTGCGGCTCGGGCTCCGGCACCGCGGCGAGGTCCGGCAACGTAGGAGCCGGCGCGGCCGCGGTCAGCGCCTCCGGCTCGCGGATCCGGATCAGCTCCGGCGGCCGCTCCGGCTCGACGGGCGGGGTCTCGAGGCGCAGCAGCCGCACCGACTCGTCCGCCCTGGCGCCCCGCGGATCCACGTGGAACCGCACCAGCGCGAACGCGAACGCGTGCACGGCGAGCGAGATCGCGATGCCGATCCCGATCGAGCGGCGCCGGAGCGCCTCGTGTCGTCCGCGTCGATCCACCTGCCGCGCCCTCCATCCGGTATAGCAGCCCCATATTATGCCCGCCGCCCACCCATCGCCACCCTGGTGGGGTCGCCCGCCTTCCGCCAGCCCTGCGCTCGGGATATGTTTTGCGCCGTTCGCTACACATCGACCGAACCCGAACCGCAGGCCCTAACGTGAACGATCATCAGGCCCTGGTCCGCCTGCTCGCCAGCCGCGCCTACCGCGAGGGCGAGTTCACCCTCTCGTCCGGCCGCAAGAGCAGCTTCTACCTCGACGCGAAGCAGGTCACGTACGACCCGGAGGGCATCCGCCTCGTCGGCGCGGCCGTCTACTCGCTCATCGCGCCGTTCCGCGTCCAGGCCGTCGGCGGCCTCACCATGGGCGCAGACGCCATCGTCGCCAGCGTCGTGTTCGTCTCCGGCGAGCGCGGCACGCCGATCCCCGGATTCATCGTCCGTAAGGAAGCCAAGCAGCACGGCCTCCAGAAAACCATCGAGGGCATCTTCCCGCCCGGCGCGCGCTGCGCCATCGTCGAGGACACGATGACCACCGGCGGATCCGCGCTCCGCGCCGTCCAGGCGGTGCGCGAGGCCGGCGGCGAGGTTGCCGTCGTCGTCGCGCTGGTCGACCGTCAGGAGGGTGGCGCCGCGGCCATCGAGCAGGAGGGCATCGAGTTCCGCGCCGTCACCACGGTTGCGCAGATCCGGGAGGCGTTCCACGAGCGGAAGGGCTGAGCCCTCACCGCTCCACCACCCTCACCACCTCCACCCTCGCCCCACCCACGAGCCGCAGCTCGGCCGTGATGCGGCTCCCGGCCGGCACGCCCTCCGGGCGCGCCTCCACCGTGACCTCGACGACACGCGGCCCGGTGGCGATGCGGTCGAGCCACTCGGCGGGATCTTCGCCGATCGCGTCCCGCGCGCCGCGGGGGAGCGCGGCGAGCACGTCGAACGCGTTGGTGAAGGGGCGAACGCGCCGGCGCCGGAGGATCGCGTTCGCGGCCTGCGCGTCGATCACGGGCAACGTGCGCAGCACCACGGCGGGCGCGCTGTTCACGTTGATCCGCCCGTCGCCCATCACGGTGAGATAGGGGGCGACGACGGCGTGCACCTCCGGCGCCACGTCCGCCAACAGCGGCACATCCTGCACTGCGTGGAAGGGCAGGTTGACCGACGCCGTGCCCTCGGCCGCCTCCGCTTCGGCGGCGGCCCGCGCTGCGACGTCGGCGCGCGTCGATCCCCTCGCGGCGCGCGACAGCCGCCCGCGGATCCGCTGCGCGAGCGAGAGAACCGCGTCGCCGTCATCGGCTTCCGCGGCCCGCGCGCCGCTGGCCGGCGCCCCGCCGCGCGCGATGCGCGCCGCGAGCACGGCGTCCACGTACGCGTTCGCCTTGGCCTCGGGCACGCCGAGCGCGGCCAGCAGGCGCAGCAGCTCTGCGCGGCTCGCCGCATTGATGTTCACGCGCGCGCGCGCGTCGCGCACCACGGCCTCGACGCGCACGCCGTCCGTCTCGACGCGGAGCGGCGGGATCAGCGTGTCGCCCGCGGCGGCGATCAGGCGAACGGCGAGCGAGCTGGCGAGGAGGCGGTCGAGCGCATCGAGCGTGCGGGCGAGCCCGCCGTGCGCGGCCCAGCGCGCCCGGGCCGCGGCGCGCGCGTTGGCCGCGATGCGCACGTCCGCTCGCGCGCCCGTCTGGAAGTCCGCCGCGACGGCGCCCAGCACCACGATCAGCCACAGCACCGCGAGCAGAGCGAAGCCGCGGCGGCCGGCGCAACGCGCGCGGAGGTTCTCCTTCATCGCCCCGCCTCCGCGATCACCGACACCACGTCAGGCGCGAACATCAGCTCCTCGCCTGTCGGGACGGCGAGCCCTGGCACGGGCGCGATGCGCAGCTCGATGGCGAGGGGAAGGCGCCCCGCTTCCTCCGCGTCCCATGCCTCCACCCACCTGCCGGGCGCGTCCAGGTAGCGCAGCCACAGCCGCGCCGCGGCGGGCGCGAGCACCAAGGTGTCCGCAGGCGCGCTGCCTGCGGGCAGCGGCAGCAGCTCGACGACGAGCCCGTCGTCCGGCGGGATGGCAGGGTTGCGGTCCACCCACACCCGGATGCGGTGCGGTCCGGGGTACAGCGCGCCCGCATCCGCGACGGCGAACGTCAGCTCGTCCGCGCGGCTGCCGCCTTCATCGCGCCGGACGGCGATGAACGGCGCGCCCGGCACGGACAGGGTGGCCGCGCGCAGCCACGCCTCCAGCGCGCCGCGCCGTGCGGACGCGGAGAGCGCCAGCTCGCGCTGCGTGCGGCTCCGCGCGCGCGCATCCAGCGCGGTGGCGAGCACCTGCTGCGCCGCGAGCGCGACGAAGCCCGCGATGGCGAGCGCAACAATCAGTTCGACGAGGGTGAAGCCGCCGCTGCTGGCACCGCACCGCGCCGCGCCTGCCAGGCGCCCCCGGCTCACAGCCCCTCCCGCCGCTGCCCGGGCACGCGCTCGGGCCGGTAGAACGTCGTCTCCAGCGAGTACTCGCCGCGCGGCCACTCGACCAGCACGGCGGCCTGCACCAGCGCGGGCGCGCCCTCGACGCGCCGCAGCAGCGCGCGCCAGCGGTAGCGCTCGAACGGCGCGGGGAACGCGTCGCCGCGCGGCTCGCTGTACGCCACGATCGAGTCCGGCGGCAGCAGCGCCAGCTCGGCCATGCGCCGCTCCGCGAGCGCGACTGCCTCGAGGTGCTCGCGCGTGCGCGCCTGCCCTCGCAGCGCGACGCCGAGCACGCGCAGGCACGTCAAGGCCACCAGCCCGAGCAGCAGCAGCGCGACGAGCGCCTCGAGCAAAGAGAAGCCCGTCTCGCCCATCCCGTACCAGCCCGCCGCAGCGCGGCGGGCCCGTCCCGCACCAGCGAGACCCACTCCTTCCGGCGCGGCCACGTCTGGCAGCCCCGTGCAGGCGTGCGGCCCGGGCCGCACGCCCTTCACGCACCGGCGAGACCAACTCCGTCGGGCGCAGTGCGCATGCGATCCTTCCATGCCGATACTACGGCGCCGCTCAGCGCTCGCGCACATGCACCGCACCGGTCCACGCATCGACGGCCACCACGAACGCGCGCGCGCCGCGCTCCACCACGACCGTGTCCGCGCGGGCGCGGCCGAGCGGGTGGAACGCCGCCCGTGCGGTGCCCTCACTGCCGCCGGTCAGCCGCGCATCCGCCGGCAGCGCGATGCGGCCGGCACGCAGGATCTTTGGCGACCCCGCGCCGTCCGCATCCGCGGCCACGAGAAACGCGCCCGTCTCCAGCTCGATGCTCACGCGCACCACATCCCCGCGCGCCGCCGCGGCCGCGCGCGCGGCGCCGAGCACGCCCGCGATCTCCTGCGCCGCGCTGCCCGCAGACATGCCCGGCCGCCGCAGCGCCGGCGTCGTCACGGCGGCGACCATGCCGAGGATCAACAGCACCACGAGCAGCTCCGCGAGCGTGAGGCCCGCGCTCCGGACGCGCCGCGCCGCCCGCACGCGACGCGCCACGCGTCGCCTCGCCCGGCTGGCGCACGCGGACCGCGCCCGCCGCATTTCGAGTGCGGTGCCTGAGCGCGCGCTCCTTCGGCTCACCGCGGCGACGCGCAGCACGCGCAGGACCATCGTCGCGCTCATGGCCGCGAATCCTGCGGGTCACGCCTCGTCCGCGGCACGACCCGCTGCTGCACGCGGCCGGGTGGCCGCCGCACCGCATGCGTCGTGTCCGCCCGCTGCACGCTGTCCGCGGGCATCACGCTGTCCTGGCGGACGCCGTCCAGCCGCAGCCGGAACAGCGTGTCCGGCAGCAGCGGGATCGGATCCGGCAGCCGCTCGCGCAGCTTCTGCGTGCTCTCCTTCAGCCCTTCCGTCGCGCGTTCGAGGTCCTCGTCCGTCGCGATCACGTGCGGGGTGATGAACAGGAACAACTCGGTCAGGTCGCGACGGTCGAGCGTCGAGCGGAACAGTCCGCCGATCAGCGGGATGTCCTTGAGAATCGGGATGCCGCTGCGCGTCTCGTCGCGCTGCCGGTCCATCAGCCCGCCGATCACCGCGGTGTGCCCGTCCTTGACGAGCAGCTCGGTCTCCGCCTCGCGCGTGCTGATGACCGGCGCGTTGAACTGCGTCTCCGACGTCGCGACGCTCACCTCCTGGAGCACCTTGAGGTTCACGTAACCGTCGGGGTTGATCGTCGGCTGGATCGTGAGCTGCGTGCCGACGTCGCGATACGTCACGACCTGGTCGCGTATGGCCTCGTCCGTCGGCAGCGCGCGGTAAAGCTGCACGAACGGCCGCTGCGAGCCGACCAGGATGCGCGCGGTCTGGTTGTTCTGGGCGAGGATGACGGGACGCGAGAGGATCGTCACGTCGGCATCGGAGGCAAGCGCGCGCAGCAGCACCTCCGCGCGAATCGCGCCCACGCCCAGCGCGGAGATCGTGAGGTCGCCCCCTGCCGCGCCGGCCAGCTCGCCGCCCAGCGTGATCCCGGTCTCGGCGTCATAGTTGTCCGGCACGACGACGCTGACGCCAAGCCCGCGCTGCGCGTTGCGGCGCACTTCCGCGATCAGCACCTCGATCAGCACCTGGAGCGGCCGCGCGTCCAGCGTCTGGATCGCCTGGCGCAGCGTCTCGTAGTCCTGCGGCAAGGCACGGATCAGCAGCGAGTTGGTGCGTGGGTCCGGCACGATCGTGACCGGCCCGACCAGGCCGGCCGCGAGCCCACCGGGCTGCGCCTGCGCGCCCGCGCCGGCCTGCGCCGCGCCGCCCGGCGCCGGCGTCGCTTGCGGCTGCGCGGGCGGCTCGATCACGGGCCGCTCGCGTTGCATGCGCAGCTCCTCGGTCAGCGAGCGCGGCCCCCCGAGATCCGGGGCGAAACCGCTCGACGAGACGCCGAACAGCGCGCTGACCGTCTGCGCCAGCGTCTCCGCGCGCGCGTGCCGCAGCGGATGCACGTAGAGCTGCACGGTGCCCTGCTGCGCCGCGCGCCGCAGCGCCTCCGCCTGGCTCGTTCCGGGCGTAGGCGCCGCAGCACTCTCGCCCCCGGAGATGCGCACCAGCCCGTTTTCCTCCACCATCTCCAGCCCGTGCGCGCGCACCACGCTTTCCAGGTAGCCCCGCACCCGCTCCGGCGGCACCGGAGCGCTCGTGCGCAGCGTCACCGTCCGGTCCGGCAGGTTCGAGAACACGACGTCGATCCCCGCGACCTGCGCGAGCGTCGCGATCACCACGCGGAGGTCCGCATCCTGGAAGTCGAGCGTGACGCCACCCTCTCGCGTTCGCTCGACGCCGCGGCCCTGCTGGTCTTGTGGGTACGCATGTGTTGCGCGCCCGAGAAGGAGGGCCGGGGCGAGGGCAAGGGCGAGGGCGAGGGGGCGGAGGCGCGTGGCCGGCATGCCCGGCCTGCGCAGCGGTCGAATCGCCTCGCGCGGCGCTCGCATTGGGCTGCTCGGGCGTTTGACCGCCTTCTGCAGCGCTCGCATCGCCATGCGCGGTGCTCTCATCACGCCACGCATCATCGACGCCTCCTCGTCGCGGGCTCGCGCGCGAGCTGCAGCAGCAACACCGTGTCCGCGCCCTCGAGCATCGCGGAGCCCGTGTCCACGCGCACGAGCCGCAGGCCAGCGAGCGTGTCGCCGACCGGCACGAGCAGCGGCGCGCGCCCCTGGAGCGCGAGTGCGGCGAAGCCTGCACCATCACCGAACGACGCAGTTCCCACTAGCCGCACCGCCGGCACCGGCGCGCGCGGCGCGGCGCGCTCCACCGCCAGCGCCTCGCCCGGGAGGCGGTAGCGCTCCGGCGCACGCCGCCGGTCCGGCCGGAACGGGTCCCGCGCGACCGCAGTCAGCACCGCCTCGGCAGCGTGCGCGACAACCGATGCGCGCGCGGCACCGGCACGCGACGCCGCGGCGCCACGCGCGGAGTCGGCGGATGCCGCGGAGGTCGACTCCGCCGCGACCGCAGCGGCGACGTCGTCGCCCGTGACCAATGCAGCGGACGCAGCCACAGAAGCCGGGGCAGGCATCGGCGCGACGCGCACCGCATCCACGATGCTCGCGCACAGCACCGCGGCCGCCGCCGCGAGCAGGAGCGCCGCGAGCCGGTCCGGACGCGACCACGCCGGCCTCACGTCTCTGCCTCCGCGCGCTGCGCGGCGCTGTCCGGTAGCGCCAGCGCGACGATTTCGAATCCGAACGAGAGGACCAGCGCGCCGCCGGGCTGCGGCGCCTTCGCGTCCACGGTGAGCCCGCGCACGCGCGCGAGCTTCTCACCTCCCTCGAGACGCGCGATCAGCGTGAGCAGCCCCTCGAGGTCGCTCTCGCCCGCAACCCGCAACGCGATCTCGCGTAGCCGCACCGGGGACGACGCTGTAGGCGCATTCTCATCCGCGTCGACCGGAGCGACCGATGCGATGTGCACACGCGCCTCCCTGGCGTGAGCGCGCACGTACTCCGCCAGCGCGGCACCCGCGAGCCCGTCCCCGGCGCCCGCGAACAGCCTGGGTGCCACGTCCCACAGCCGCCCCGCCGCGCGTTCGGCCGCCACGGCGAGGGCGGGGGCGAGCGCGGCCAGCTCCAGCTCGCGCGCGAGCAGCTCGCGGGCCGCGTCCAGCCGCGCGCGTGTGTCCGCAAGCGCGCGCATGTACGGCGTCACGACGTACGTCCACAGGAGCGCGAACGCGACGACGGCGCAGCCGACCGCGAGCGCGCGCCGATCCCTCGCCGACAGCCGCGCGCGCATCACGGCGACCTCCATCTGCTGTTCGCATCCACACGAGGTGCGGGCGGGGCCGCCCCATCGCGGCGCGCATCGTCCGCCGGACCATCCGCGTGCGCCAGCCTCGCGGCCAGCTCGAAGCGCTCGCGCCCGCCCGCATCGGCCGCGCGCACCGGACCGGCGAGCGAGACGGCGTCGAAGGCGCCGCCGGCGCTCAGCGCGGCTGCAGCCGCAGTCGCGGACACCGCGACCCCGCCAAGCCGTACCTCGCCGTCCTCCGCGCGGAACGAGACCAGGTGCGCCGAGTCCGGGAGCGCGTTCGCGATGCGAGCGAACACGCCCGCCCATTCCGCTGTCGCATCTTCGGTCTCCCGCACGCGGGCCAGCATCGCATCCACTGCCGTGACGGCCTCGCGCGCCGCGCGCGCTTCCGCCACACTTGGCGCGACCGCGCGGCGCGCGGCCTGCACCGCGGCCAGCTCCGCCTCGAGTCCGCGCAGGTGGACCGCCGCGGCAACCACTAGCAGCGCAGCGGCAGAAGCCGCACGCGCGACCGCGCGGCGCCGCACGCGCCGCAGCCACGCATCGCGCAGCGTTGCCGGCCACAGCAGCGGCTGCTCGCGCAGGCAAACCGCGCCGAGCCCCGCGGCGACTGCAGGGGGCAATGCAGACAGCCAGCGAAGGCCGGCCGCGCGAGCCGCGGCCGGCGCTTGCCCGGCGTTGTCGCCCGCTGCGCGCGCGGAGCCTGCCGCCGCGTCGTCGGCTCCTCCATCGAGCGGCGCCACCGCGATGCACCGCTCCGCGCCATCCGCGACCGGCAACGGCTGGAACAGGCGCGGCGCGCCGCCGTGCACGACAATGCGCTCCGCCCAACCCGCGCCGCGCACGACCAGCGCGAAGCCGCGCGCCAGGGCGCGCCGCCCCGCGCGGCGCAACGCGAGCGCCGCGACAGCCAGCGACGCCGGCGCGACCACGCCGACGCGCAGCCCCGCCCGCGTCGCCGCATCCGTTGCCGCGCGCACCACCGTCTCCGGCGCAACCAGCGCGATCGCGGTGGCCGCCGTTCTCGGTGTTGTCGTGCTCACCGGGGATTCGCCGGAGTTGTGCAATGTTCCGCGCCCGGACGATCGCTCGCCGTCAGGGGCGCGCCGCCATCGCAGCCGGGCGTGGCGCAGTGAGCCGGCACGCAGCGGCAGCGCCTCCGCCACGACCCCGCCGTCGGGCACGGGGAACCAGCGCCGCGCGCTGCGCTGGAGCAGGGCGCGCAGGTCGCGGCGCCGCACGGGCGGCAGCGCGGCGACCTTCACGTGCGCGTACGGCCGGGCGAGCAGCACGTCCGCCACGCAGCCGGCGATGCCGAGCTCGCGCACGAGCTCGACCAGCGCGGTCTCCAGCTCCGGCCACGCGCCGTCCGATGCGGGCGGCCCGACCTCGCACTCCGCGACGCGCCCGGTGCGCGGACCGCGCCACGACGCCTCCAGCTCGACGGCTTTGACCGCGCCCGGCGCAATGACCAGCGCGAGCCTTCGCTTGCGTGGCGTTCGTTGCTTCATTGCAGTGCATCCATGCGAACGCCGTAGATCGCCTGGAGCAGCGACAGCGCGACGAACCCGATCGCGCCGCCCAGCACCAGGATCATCACCGGCTCCGCCAGCCGGACGAGGCGGTCGAGGGCGCGCTCGAGATCGTGCTCCAGCGCGGCGGCCGCACGCTCCAGCATCTCGGGCAGCCGTCCGCCCTCCTCTCCCACCTCCGTCATCTGGATCAGCAGCGCGGGGAAGGTGCGCCAGCGGCCCAGCGCTGCGGCAAGCCGTCCGCCCGCGCGCACTTCCTCCCGTGCGCGCCGCACCTCCGCGGCTACCGCTTCATCCGCGAGCCCACTCGCCGCGATCTCGAGTGCAGACATCACCGGCATGCCCGCGCCGAGCAGCGTGCCCAGCGTGCGCGCGAATCGCGCGGAAGCCGCGCACGCGCGCAGCGGCCCGAGCACCGGCACGCGCAGCAGCAGCTCGTGCGCGCGGCGCCGGCCGGCATCCGTGCGCAACGTGGACATGCCCCCGCCGATGACCGCGACCGCCGCACCCGCCGCGACCGGCCACCACCGCCCCGCCGCATCCGCCGCCGCGAGCAGCAGCGCGGTCGAGCGCGGCAGTGCGGCGCCCGCATCGGCGAGCAGCTCGACGAAGCGAGGCAGCACGTATCCGAGCAGCACGGCCAGCACCATCGCGCCCGCGACCGCGAGCACGGCCGGGTACGTCAGCGCCGCGGCGATGCGCGAGCGCAGCGCCTGCTCGCGCTCGAGCTGTGTCGCCAGCCGCTCGATCGCATCCGCGAGCTGCCCGCCACGCTCGCCCGCGCGCGTCATGCCCACTGCGAGCCGCGGGAAGATCCTCGGGTGTTCCGCGAACGCGTCCGCCAGGTGCGTCCCGCCGCGCACGCGCTCGCGCACCGCGGCCAGCGCAGCCGCCACATCCTGCCGCGCCGCGACGCGTGTCACCGCCGCGAGCGCGCGATCCAGCGGGAAGCCCGCGCCGAGCAGCGTCGCCAGGTAGCGCAACGCGCCGGTCACGTCCTGACGCCGCGACGTGAGCCCGCTTCGCCGCCGCGCTGCGCGCTCCTCCGCCAGTCGGACCTCGAGCGGGAAGAGGCCGCGCGCCGCGAGCGCTCGCTCGAGCGCTACAGGCGAGGCTGCCTGCTCGATGCCGTGCGCCGTCGCGCCATCCGCCGTAGCGGCCCGGTACGCGAACACCGGCATCGCGTCACTCCCACGCGCTCACGTCCGCGTCCTCGCCTTCGCCGCCCGGCACGCCGTCCCGGCCATAGCTGAGCAGCTCGTACTCGAAGCCCGCGCCGTTCTGCGTCAGCCGGTAGATGTACGGCCGGCCCCATGGGTCCAGCGGGACCTCCTTGCGCAGGTACGGCCCCCGCCAGTTCCGCGGCAGCGGCTCGATCACCGGCTCGCGACGCAGCGCCTCGAGACCCTGCGCCTCTGTGGGGTACATGTCGTTGTCCAGCCGGTACGCATCCAGCGCAGCGACCAGCAGCTCGATCTGCGACCGCGCCGTCGCCGCCTTCGCCGTGCCCACGTGCTGGAAGATGTTCGGCGCGACGAGCGTCGCGAGCACGCCCAGCACCACGATCACGACGAGCACTTCGATCAGCGTGAGGCCGGCGCTCGATTGAGTTCGTCGCATTGGCTTCCTCCTTCGTGCTCGTCGGGCTCCCCGGCCCGTTCCCGTGGGCCAGGGCGAGGGCGTGGGCGAGGGCGAGGGAGTATCCCCGGCCCGTTCCCGTTCCCATCAACGTTCCCGCTGCCGTGCCCGCTCCCGCTCCCGAACGGCCGGGCACGGGCACGCGTAGGCGTTCGTGTACGCGTACGGACTCACACCGCGAACGCCCCCGCCCCGCGACCGCCCCCGCCCGCTTTTCTCCCGCAGTTCCCCCACCCGGGCGGCGGGGGGACACGGGGCGGCCGCCCGGGTGGAAGGGTGCGAGTGGCTGGGTCGCCCCCGCCTCGCCCGCAGTTCACAGCAGTTCAAACCGCCACCCTCAACACTTCCTCCGGCGTCGTCACTCCCGCCGCGACCTGCCGCCAGCCGTCCAGCCGCAACGGTCGCATGCCCCGCTCGAGCGCGATCCTGCGCAACGCGCCGGCATCGCGGCGGCGCAGCAGCGCGGCGCGCAGCTCGTCGTCGACCGTCACCAGCTCGAAGATCCCCGTGCGGCCGCGGTAGCCGGTGCCGCGGCACTCGGCGCACCCGCGGCCGCGCCGCACGCGTTCGAGTGACACGCCGTCCGCTGCCATCTCGCGCGCAGCCGCCTCATCCGGCGCCACCTCCTCCGCGCACGAACCGCACACCCGCCGCACCAGCCGCTGCGCGAGCACGGCCTCGACCGTGCTCGCGACCAGGTAGTCCGGCACGCCCAGGTCGAGCAGCCGCGTCAGCGCGGACGGTGCATCGTTGGTGTGCAGCGTGGAAAGGACGAGGTGGCCCGTGAGCGCGGCCTGGATGCAGATCTCCGCGGTCTCCGGGTCGCGCATCTCGCCGACGAGCAGGATGTCTGGATCCTGGCGCAGGATGGCGCGCAGCGCGCGCGCGAAGCCGAGCCCGACCTGCGGGCGGACCGGCACCTGCGCGACGCCCGCGAGCTCGTACTCGACCGGGTCTTCGACCGAGACGATCTTCTCGCGGCCCGTGCGCACGCGGTCGAGCAGCGCGTAGAGCGTCGTGGTCTTGCCGCTGCCCGTCGGACCCGTCGAGAGCAGCACGCCCTGCGGCCGCTTCGCCGCGGCGAGCAGCGCGGCCAGCGTGTCCTCCGCCATGCCGAGCCCCGCCAGCTCGATGCGCGTCCCCGCGTTGTCCAGCAGCCGCAACACCACGCTCTCGCCGTGCAGCGTCGGCAGCGTGCTGACGCGCACGTCCAGCTCGCGGCCGGACACGCGCAGGCGGAGGCGCCCGTCCTGCGGCACGCGCCGCTCCGCGATGTCCAGCTCCGCCATGATCTTCAATCGGCTGACCACCGCGGCGCGCAACTGCGGGGGCGGCGCGGGCGCGTCCTGGAGCACGCCGTCGATGCGGTAGCGCACGCGCAGCCCGCGCCCCTCCGCCTCGAGGTGCACGTCGCTCGCCTGCGCGGCGACCGCCTCCGCCAACAGCAGGTTCACCAGCCGCACGACCGGCGCCTGGTTCGCGAGCGCCTCGAGGTCGTGCGCCAGCTCTTCATCCGCGAAGGTGGAAGACGACGACGTCGTCGCCTCGTCCTCGAGCCCCGCGATCAGCTCCGCGGCGGTCGCCTCCTCCGGCCCGT
>Ga0207873_1001048_pt1 | contig 28132 bp, 24 predicted proteins | sample BGWIniCompost_FD_187373 | JGI IMG/M metagenome (GOLD analysis project Ga0207873, IMG submission 187373) | Cellulose adapted compost microbial communities from Newby Island Compost Facility, Milpitas, CA, USA - BGW Initial Compost (SPAdes)... ...
GGGGACGCCCGTCACCTTCATGGTCAGCGTCAGCGGCAACGAGGGTCAGAACGGGGCGGCCGGCGCGGACGACATCGAGCTCGGCACGCTCGATCTGAGGCTCGAGACCCTGGGCCTCGACACCCACTCGCTCGGCACGAAGGCCGACGCCCAGGCCGCGATCTCGGCGATCGACGGGGCGATCAGCATGGTCTCCGACGCCTTCGGCCAGATCGGCGCGGCGCAGAACCGCCTCGACTACGCGCTGACGAACGTGCGGACGGCGATCGAGAACGTCTCCGCCGCGGAGTCGACGATCCGCGACGCCGACATGGCGGCCGAGATGACCACGTTCACGCGCAACCAGATCCTGCAGCAGACGGGCATGGCGATGCTCGCGCAGGCGAACGCGGCGCCGCAGCTCGTCCTGCGGCTCCTGCAGTAAACGATACCGGCGCCGAAACCCCCGGGGTCGGCTCCGGCCGGCTCCGGGGTTCGGCATAGGACCCGGAACCACGCAAAGGACCCATGAGCTCGACCGTCTCGTTCAGCGGCCTCGCCAGCGGAGTTCAGTGGCAGGACATGGTCGACCAGATCATGCAGCTCGAGCGCGCGCCCGTGCGCCTGCTCGAGTCGCGGATCAAGACGGTCGAGTCGCGTTCCGGCGCCTGGGCCGCGTTCGAGTCCCGGGTCTCCGCGCTGGGCTCCGCGCTGGAGTCGCTCCGCACGGGCCTGGCGTTCCGTGCCTACCGCGCCTCTCTCGGCGGCCTGCCGGTCGGCGTCCCCGCGCCGCTCGCGGTGTCCGCCTCGGAGAGCGCGCGGCCGGGCACGCACACCGTCCGCGTGCTCGGGGTCGCGGCGGCCGAGAAGCTGAGCGGAAACGTCCTCTCGTCCCGCACCGACGCCCTGGGCCTCTCGGGCGAGTTCCTGATCGGCGGCGTGCGGGTCGAGGTCTCCGAGACCGACTCGCTCGACGACATCGTCGCCCGCATCAACCGGGCGAACACGGGGTCGCGCCCCACGGGCGTGACGGCCTCGATCCTCTCCACGGGCCCCGATCAGCACCGCCTGATCCTCACCGCGGACCGGACCGGCGCGGCCGGGATCGACCTCGTGGACGGCGCGAGCGGCGTGCTCCGCGCCCTTGGGCTCCTCGACGAAACCACGTCCATCAAGCATGCTACGTCGAGCGGCGCCCGGAGCGACGCCTTCTCCGGCGCCTCCACGGCCGTCGCCGCGCTGCGCGGGTTCGCCGCGCCGCCCGCCGCCGGCGCCGTCGCCTTCGGCTCCGGCGCTTCCCGCTTCACCGTCGCGATCGACCTGGCCACGATGTCGCTCCAGGACATCGCGGACGCCATCAACGCCGCGGCGGCCGACGCCGGGAGCGGCGTCCAGGCCTCCGTCATCTCCGAGGTCGTCGGCGGAGCGACGGTGTACCGCCTCGACATCCGCGGCACCACGAGCTTCGGCGACGCGAACCGCATCCTCGAGGCCCTCGGCGTCCTCGAGGGCGGGCGCGGCGCCATCGCCCAGCAGCTCCAGGGCGGCCGGCTCTCCGCGGGCGATGCAACGACCCCGGCCACGGCCGACACCCTCCTCACCGACCTCTGGGTGAACGGCCGCCACGCCGGCGTCCAGGTCGGCGACACCCTCACGATCACCGGGACCCGTGCCGATGGGACCCGCGTCGCCTTCGACTTCACCATCGAGGCGGACACCACGCTCCGGGACCTCCTCGACCGGCTGAACGACGCCGTCGACGGCTTCGGCGCCGGCGCGCGCACCGCGACGGCCTCGATCTCCGCCGACGGGCGCCTCGTCCTCACCGACGACGAGGGCGGTGACAGCCGCCTCTCCCTCTCGATCGTCGCCCACAACGAGGGCGGCGGCTCCCTCGACTTCGGGGAGATGACCGTCGTCCAGGCGGGCCGCGCCCGGCAGATCACCCGCGGCGCCGACGCCGAGATCGAGATCGACGGGACGTACGTGCGCAGCCCGTCCAACACGATCGCCGACGTGGTCCCGGGGCTCTCGTTGAGCCTCGCCACCGCGCTGCCGGACACCACGCTCACCATCACCGTCGAGCACGACGTCTCCCGCGCCGTCGCGGCCGTGCGGTCCCTGGTCGACGCGTACAACGCGATCGCCGATTTCGTCCGGAGCCAGACGCCTTCCACCGTCGAAGGCGCCGCGCGGCCGCCGCTCTCGGGCGACAGCGTGCTGCGCAGCATGCAGTCGATGATCCGGCAGGCGCTCGAGACGCGCATCCCCGCGGAGATCGCCGGTGCGTACACGCGTCTCGCCGACATCGGCGTGGAGATAGACCGCAACGGGCGATACACGTTCGACGCCGCCAAACTCGAAGCGGCGCTCCGCAGCGATCCCGAAGCCGTCGCGCGCCTGTTCGGGGTCCAGACCAGCTCGTCCGTCTCCCGGCTCCGGTACCTGACGCACGGGGCGGCCACGGCCTCGGGCTCCTACGCGGTCCAGATCACGCGGGCCGCAGCGCGAGCCGAGGTCGTGGGGTCGGGCTTCACGGGCGTCTACGTCGACGATGCGACGCCGGACACCCTGGTCGTCCGCGACCGCGGGACCGGCAGGGCGTACACGGTGGCGCTGTCCAACGGGATGACGCTCCAGCAGATCGTGGACGCGCTGAACGCCGAGTTCGCGACCGCGACGCGTCGCACCCTCACGGCCGGCACGACCCTCTACGCCGCAGCCGACGGCTCGACCGTCGCCGACGCGTCCACGCCGCTCGCGTCGCTCTTCAACGCCGACGGCACGGATGCGGGGATCGCCGACGGCTCGGTCTTCACCTTCTCCGGGCGCCGGGCCAACGGGGAGTCGTTCCTGGCGACGTTCACCGTCCAGGACGCGAGCACCCAGACGCTCGGCTCCCTCGTCGATGCGATCCGGGCGCAGCTCGGCCCCGGCGCGACCGTCCGGATCGAGAACGGCGTGTTGACCGTGACTGCGGCGGAGGAGGGCTCCAGCCTTCTCGAGCTGGCGGTCAGCGTGGACGGCGGCCAGGAGTCCCCGTTCGGCTCGCTGGACGTGCGGGTCGAGGGGCGTGATCCCGCGCGGATCACCGCAAGCGTCGAGGGCGGTCAGCTCCGTCTCGTCCACGAAGCGTACGGCTCCCATGAAGGGTTCGACATCGAGCTCGTGGCCGGCGGGGCCGACGGCACGGCATCCCTCGGCATCCAGGCGGGTACCTACGTCGGACTCGACGTCGAGGGGACCATCGGGGGGCACGCCGCCACCGGCAAGGGCCAGACTCTGACCGGGGCGCCTGGGTCGCCGGTCGAGGGGCTCGTCCTTTTCTACGATGGCACGGACACCGGCGTGGTGGGGCAGATCACCTTCAGCCGCGGGATCGCCGGCGAGCTCGAACAGGTGGTGCGGCGTCTGACGGGGACCGGGGATGGGTCCATCCGCGGCATCGTCGACCGGCTGGACGCGAGCGTGCGGTCCATGCACGGCCGGATCGATGAACTCGAGAGCCGCCTCGAGCAGCGGAGAGAGTACCTGGTCCGTCGCTTCTCCGCGATGGAACAGGCGCTCGCTCGGGCGATGGCGCAATCGCAGTGGCTGGCTGCCCAGCTCGCGTCGCTGGGCGGCGGTTCGTGAACCGAGGCCCGCGAAACCAAGATCGGCACACGGTAGGCAGCCATGAATCGTAACGGCCAGATCACGGCATACCAGCAGGTTCGCGTGCTGAGCAGCAGCCGTGAAGAACTCGTCCCGCTGCTGTACGAGCGGCTCCTCCACCACCTTCGCCGGGCTTCGGCCCAGATCGAGGCCCGCGACCTCGAGGGGAAGGCCGCGAGCCTGGCGAGCGCTTCGGAGATCATCTTCGAGCTGATGTCCTCGCTCGACTTCGAGGCGGGCGGCGAGATCGCTTCGCGGCTGGCTGCGCTCTACAGCTTCTTCTCGCGGGAGATCCTGATCGTCGGTCGGGACCTGGACCGCGCGCGTCTGGACAGGACGATCGAGATGGTCGCCTCGCTCCACGATGCCTGGGTGCACGCGGCCGCGAAGGCACGAGGGGCGGCGACCGAAGTCGCGGCAACAGCAGAGGTGGTCCGGTGATCTACCCGGTTGGCGCGCTCCGGCTTCGCCGCGCCGGCTACGCCCGCTACGCGGAGCTGATCGTGGCGCAGATCGAGGCGCTGCGCGCCGACGATCTCGAGCGGTTCCGCGCGCTGGCGGAGGAGCGCGACGCTGTCGCCAGACGGATCGATGCCATCGTCGACGACGACCTGACGGGGGATGACTCCGAAGACCGCGCAAACAGGGAAGAGGTAGATCGGCTGATCGGCGAGGTGCGGCTGCTCCTCGAGCAGTGCAGGGATCACGACCAACAGTTGCGTGAAGAGCTCGCCCGGATGCGCGACGAGGCCCGCGAAGCGCTCGGGGACCTCGACCGTCGCAGGCCCCAGGTCGAAGCCTACGTCCGCGCGCCGGATGCCGGCACGCGCTTCGATGTACGGCTCTGACGCCTCACGGCGCCCGGGCTACGCCCGGGGGCGCCGCCCAGCCGCGTCGCAGGGCTCAGCGCCGCCGCGCACGGCTCAACCCCGCGCGGCCCACGCAGCGATCCGGGCCTCGCTCTCGCGATAGGCGGACTCGGCGGCCGCCTCCCACCATGCCGCGTTCTCCCGATACCACGCAACGGTCTCCGCGAGACCCTCCTCGAACGTGCGCATCGGCGTCCAGCCCAGCTCCCGCTTCGCCTTCTCGTAGCTCACGCTGTAGCGGCGGTCGTGACCCGGCCGGTCCACGACGTGGCGGATCAGGTCCTCGCCCGCGCCGACGAGCTTCACCACCTGCCGCACCACGTCGATGTTCTCCCGCTCCGCGCCGCCGCCGAAGTTGTAGACCTCACCGGGACGCCCGGCCTCGAGCGCACGCAGCACGCCCCGGCAGTGATCTTCCACGTGGATCCAGTCCCGCCGCTGGCGCCCGTCGCCGTAGACCGGGAGTGGCCGGCCCCGCAGCGCCGAAGTCACCATGAGCGGGATCAGCTTCTCCGGGTTCTGGTACGGGCCGTAGTTGTTCGAGCAGCGCGTGACGACCACGTCCAGCCCGTGGGTGTGGTGGAAGGCTAGGGCCATGTGGTCGGCCGCCGCCTTGCTCGCGCTGTAAGGCGAGCGCGGCGCGAGGGGCGTCGTCTCGGTGAACGGCGGGTCTTCGGGCGCCAGCGTGCCGTACACCTCGTCCGTGCTCATCTGCAGGTGCCGCACGCCGCCCGCCTCGAGCGCCGCCTCGAGGAGCACCAGCGTCCCCTCCACGTTCGTCCGCAGGAAACGCCCGCCATCCTCGATGGAACGGTCGACGTGCGTTTCCGCGGCGCAGTGGATCACGGCGTCGAAGCGCTCCTCGCGGAACAGCCCCGCCACGCACTTCCGGTCGGCGACGTCGCCCCGCACGAACCGGTAGCGAGGCCCCTCCTCGATCCCCGCCAGGTTCGCGGGATTCGCGGCGTACGTGATCAGGTCCAGGTTGACGACGCGCCAATCCCGGCGCTCCGATAGGATCAGGCGGATCAGGTTGCTCCCGATGAAGCCCAGCCCGCCGGTCACGAGCACGTTCACGCGAACACCAGCTCCTCGAGCTCCGAAAGACGTGGGTGCGTCCGGTCCTTGGGGGAGAGGATCGCCTCGGCCTCGGACACGGGCCACTCGATCCCGAGCGCCGGGTCGTTCCAGAGTAGCCCCCGCTCGAGCTCCGGCGCGTACACGTCCGAGAGCTTGTAGATCACCTCGGTGTCCGGCTCGAGCGTGCAGAAGCCGTGGGCGAAGCCGACGGGAATGTAGAGCTGCTTCCAATTCTCCGCGCTCAGCACCACGGCGACGTGGCGGCCGAAGGTCGGAGAGCCGGGGCGTATGTCCACCGCCACGTCCAGGATCGCGCCGCGGGCCACACGCACCAGCTTCGCCTGGGCCCTCGGCGGGATCTGGAAGTGCAGCCCCCGCACCGTGCCGCGCCGCGCGGAGTACGAGTGGTTCTCCTGGACGAATTCGATGTCGATCCCCGCGGCCGCGAACGCATCGCGCTGGTAGACTTCCGACAGGAAGCCCCGCTCGTCCCCGTAACGCACCGGCACGATCTCTTTCACGTCGGGGATCGCCGTCTCGAAGATCTCGAACTTCATCGCGCCGCTTCGCCCTTCGAGCCCCGGCCGGAGGCGCCGCCTCCGCCCGCCGGAACCGGTTCGCCGTCGCGCGCAGCGTCGCCGCCGAGCCCCAGCCGCGCACGGCGCACCAGCGTGCTCGCGCGGTAGAGACTCTCGAACGTCCCGGCATCCGTCCACCAACCGTCGAGCACCTCGTACGTCAGGGCGCCCCATTCGATGTAGCGGTTGTTGACGTCTGTGATCTCCAGCTCGCCGCGCGCGCTCGGCTCGAGCGTCTTGATGATGTCGAAGACCCGGGCGTCGTACATGTAGACGCCCGTGACCGCGTAGCGCGAGGGAGGGTTCTTCGGCTTCTCGATGATGCGGACGACGCGGTCGCCGTCCAGCTCCGCCACGCCGAACCGTTCCGGGTCGTCCACCTCCTTGAGCAGGATCTTTGCACCCTCGCCCTGGTGCCGGAAGCGGCGGATCGGCTCGGCGAGCGAGTCCTCGAAGAGATTGTCGCCCAGGATCACGACGATCGGCTCGCCATCGGCGAAGTGCTCGGCCAGGCCCAGCGCCTCCGCGATCCCGCCCTCGCCTTCCTGGTACGTGTAGTTCAGGTGCTTGAGGCCGAACTGACGGCCGTTGCCGAGCAGTCGGAGGAATTCGCCCGCGTGGTTGCCGCCCGTCACGATCAGGATGTCCTCGATCCCCGCCTCGACCAGCTTCTCGATGGGATAGTAGATCATCGGCCGGTCGTAGACCGGGAGCAGGTGCTTGTTCGTCACGAGGGTCAGCGGCCGCAGTCGCGTGCCGAGACCCCCGGCCAGGATGACGCCCTTCATTCCACACTCCTCGTGGACCGTTCCGGGCCGCGGCGCCCGGCTCCTCCCTTTCTGGTTCGAACGTATGGGGCGGTACCGGCGGGAGCAAGATCGTGCGGCGCGCTAAAGTTTTTCGGCCGGCTGCCGAAGCTGTGCAAGGGACCCCCAACGGGAGGCACCGTCATGAGTGTCGAAGACATCGGATCCGGCATCAACCGCCCCGTCGGCGGGAGCTCGATCGAGCGCCCCATGGTGGCGAAGGGCCGCGCCGGCGCGGCGCGGGTCGGTGTCGCGCGCGGCGACCGCGTCGAGATCTCCGAGGAGGCGCGTGCGCTCGCCCGCAGCCGGCTTGCCGAGGCGGTCGAGGAGGCCGCTCTCACGCCCGAGCGCATTGCCGAGATCCAGCGGCGGATCGACACGGGATTCTACGATTCGCCCGAGATCGTCCACCACGTCGCCCGTGCGATCCTCGCGCGCGGCGACCTCTGACGCACACCGCGGATCCCTATGAGATTCCTCGTCGTCGACGACTCCGTGACGATGCGGCGGATCATCATCAACTCGCTGCAGCGCATCGGCTATACCGACTGCGTCGAAGCCGGCGACGGCTCGGAAGCGCTCGAGCGGTTCGACGCGTCCATCGACTGCGTGATCACGGACTGGAACATGCCGATCGTGGGCGGGCTGGAGTTCGTCCAGCAGCTGCGCCAGCGCGAGGACGGGCGTCGCGTTCCGGTCATCATGGTGACGACGCGCAGCGCTCGCGACGACATCGTCGCCGCGGCGCAGGCGGGCGTGAACAACTATGTAGTCAAGCCCTTCACGCCCCAGGTCCTCAAGGAGAAGATCGACCAGGTCCTCGCAGGGGCGGCGAGAGCGAGCTGACCATGGCGGAGCGGAATCGCGTCCCCAATGACGTGCTGAGCGACTCGGAGGCGGCGCTCCGGATGATGGACGCCATCCTCGAGGAGCTCCAGGGAGGGAAGGACCGGGACGAGGCCGCCCTGGACCACGCCGTGGGCCAGGTGATGCAGCGGCTCGAGGCCGTCACGCCCGGCTCCCCCGACCTCGCCGCCCTCGTCATGCACGTCTACCTCGACGTGATCGAAACGCTCAGGATCCTGCGGCGCACGCGGTCGGCCCTCGAGCGGGCGACGGTCGAGCAGGTCCAGGCAACCCAGCAGAAGCTGCGGGAGGTCTCCTCCACGACCGAGCTCGCGGCGACGGACATGCTCGACGGGCTGGACCGGGCGATCGCGATGGTCGATCGTCTCGAGGCGCTTGCGGCCGACCGTCAGGATGACGAGGAATCGAAGAACGTGCGGGCGGAGCTGCGCGAGGAGCTCTATCGCCTCATCGTCGTCCTCCAGTTCCAGGACATCGCGGCGCAACAGCTCAGCCACGCCTCGAGCGTGCTGCGCAACGTGGAGCAGCGACTCGAGCGCGTGGTCGGCCTGCTCGACGAAGCGGACCTCGTCTCGTCCCCGGACTCCGAGGGCGAGGCGCCGGACCAGGCGCACGAACGGACGCGCACCTACGACCCCGCCGCCTCGATGCTGGACGCGGAGGACCGGCAGGCGCTCGCCGACGAGATCTTCACCCCCATCGCCACCCGCGACCGCTGAAACATCACGGCATCGCGATCCGCCCCGCGACCCGCAGCGCGCCGTCGCGACCGATCCCGACACGGAATTGGGGCGGGACGTACGGCACGTTGGGCGGCGGGCCGCTGTCGCGCAGGTCGAGGATGAACAGCGCCAGCGTGGCCGCCACGCCGATCTGCGTGGCCAGGAGGCCCCGGCGAGCGCGCTCGTCCAGCGCGCGGGCATCCCGGTCCAGGTTCGCCACCTCGTCGTCCGCGTAGCCTCCTTCCGGGAGTGCCTCGCACCGACTGGCATCCGTCGCACAGATCTCCGAGATCCGGTCGTAGAGTCCGTCGGCCTCGAGCGAAGCGGATAGACCGTAGACGGCCGCGACCGCCGTGAGGCCGAGCATCCCCCACTTGGCGACCGAGAGCGGCCTCCATCCGCCGATACGGGCCCTGCGGCTCCGATCCACCGGTACGGCGACGCGCTGCGCTGCGGTCTCCGCGATCTCCGGCCCCCTCACGGTCTCCACGATCTCCGGCGCCGTACCCGTCTCTACGATCTCCGGCAACCAATCCCTCGATCCATGCACGGCATTCACGTGCTGACCCAGCGTATCCGTCGGCCACGCCGCCGCCAGCACGACGACCATCGTCGTTCCGATCGTGCGCCGCATCATCTCCTCACCTCGACGCGTGCAATCGTGCCTCGCCGGAGCGCGGTGACGACCCCGCGCCCATCCGCCGCCGGCGGCGCGACGATCGAGTCCCCGAGTCGGGTTCGCCAGAGGACGGAGCCGTCCAGCGCGAGCCCGATTAGGGCGCCGTCGAGCCGCCCGACGATCAACTGCTCTCCCGCGAGCGTCAGCGCTCCCAACGCCGCGCCCCCCAGCCCCACCACCCTCTCGGCCGCGCCGCTCCCGGCCTGAATCCGCCAGAGCGTCGCCTCCTCCGTGAGCACGTACGCGTCGCCGTCGCGGGCGACGACCGGCGCGGCCAGCACCGGGGCCCCGACCTCCGCTCGCCACCGGATCACCCGCGCCGCCGGGTCGTAACCCGCGACCTCCCCGGAGTACAGCGGCACCAGCATTACATCGCCCCGAGCGACGAGCGGCGCGGACACCCGTGCCGGGAGCGGGGTTCGCGCCAGGATCGCGCCGCTGGCCGGATCCAGGTGGTACAGCGTGTCCGCTCGCGTGGCCACCAGGACCGCGTCGCCCGCCGCGGCCGGAGGCGCGGCGATGCTCCCGGCCAGCCGGGCGTTCCACCGGACCGCCCCCGTCGCCGCGTCCAGCGCCGTCACCGTCCCGCTGTCCGCCGCGACGACCACGGCGTCCCCGGCCACGAGCGGTGCGTACGCCACGGCGCCGACTTGCCGCGCCCAGAGTTCCCGGCCGTTCCTCAGGGCGAGCGCGGCGACTTTGCCACTCCCGCGGTCCGTGGCGGCGTAGACCCGATCCCCCGCCACGGCGAATCCTCGGACCGGGCCCCCGAGCCCGCGGGCCCACACCCGCCCGCCCGTCTCCGGCGACAGCGCGATCACGTCGCCTTTCCCCGTCGCGACCACCACGACGCCGCCCTCGAGCCGTGGCGCCGCGAACACGCTCGGCCCCACGTCCCGCCGCCAGACCTCGGTCGCGACGGGGCCCGCGGCGCCTGTGTCGGGATTCGCGACCGGCCGGGGCGCGACCGCCAGGCCGGGGCCGCCCCGCCCGCACCCGACCGTCGCCAGCCCCACCAGCAGAACCCCGACGGCTGATCCGCGGGTACGCGAATTGACACCCTTTCCCGTCATTTCTACCTTTCGGCGTTCGGCGCATAACGACGCCGTGATCGCCGTACTGGCGGGAGGAGGCCGGGTACTGGAATGGCTGTGGTCAGTGAGATTCGGGAGCTGGGGCGGCACGTGGGCGATGTCGTCACCGTGCGCGGCTGGGTCGAGACCACTCGCTCGCATGGAAAAGTCGCGTTCGTCGTGGTCCGCGACGGGACCGGGATCGTGCAGGGCGTCGTCCTGCAAAAACAGGTCCCGCCATCTGTTTGGGAGAACTTCGAGCGCCTCACGCAGGAAACCAGCGTCAAGGTCACGGGCGCCGTCCGCGAGGAGGCGCGTGCGCCCGGCGGCTACGAGCTGACCGTCGACGACATCGAGATCGTCCAGATCGCCGAGGAGTACCCGATCCAGCCCAAGGAGCACGGGATCGAGTTTCTCCTCGACCACCGCCACCTCTGGCTGCGCTCCAGCCAGCAGCGGGCGATCCTGCGGGTGCGCAACGAGGTCCAGAAGGCGATCGCGGATTTCTTCTACGAGCGCGGCTACTTCCGCGTCGACTCGCCCATTCTGACCGGCGCCATCGGCGAGGGCGCGTCCGCGCTCTTCGAGACCGACTACTTCGGCGAGAAGGCTTACCTCGCCCAGACGGGCCAGCTCTACCTCGAGGCGGCCGCCGCGGCGCTCGGCAAGGTCTACTGCTTCGGGCCCACGTTCCGCGCCGAGAAGTCCAAGACTCGCCGCCACCTGACCGAGTTCTGGATGGTCGAAGCCGAGGTCGCCTGGTTCGACTCGGATGACAACATGCGGCTCCAGGAGGAGTTCGTCTCCTACATCGTTGCCCGCGCACTCGACCGTTGCCGCGCCGAGCTGGAGTACCTGGAACGCGACACCTCGAAGCTCGAGAACGTGGTTCCGCCCTTCCCACGAATCTCGTATACCGAGGCCATCGAACGGCTCCAGGCCAAGGGGAGCGAGATCCAGTGGGGAATGGACCTCGGTGCGCCGGACGAGACCATGATCTCCGAGGACTTCGACCGGCCGGTCTTCATCTACGACTACCCGAAGGAGGCCAAGGCCTTCTACATGAAGGAGAACCCCGAGGACCCGCGCACCGTCCGCTGCGACGACCTCATCGCGCCCGAGGGGTATGGCGAGATCATCGGCGGGAGCCAGCGCGAGGACGACTACGACCGCCTCCTCGCCCGGATCCGGGAGGAAGGGCTCCCCGAGGAGGCGTACGGCTGGTACCTCGACCTGCGGAAATACGGCACGTTCCCGCACTCCGGCTTCGGGCTCGGCCTCGAGCGGACCCTCGCCTGGATCACCGGACGGCCGCACATTCGGGAGATGATCCCGTTCCCGAGACTGATCAACCGGCTGCACCCGTGAGTGCGCGCACGGGCGCCTGACCCGGCCCGCGGTGCAGGGGAAGACGGGGCCGCAACCGCAGGCGCGCACGGAGGGATCGGCAGGACGATGTATGAGCGGCGCGACCAATGGTCGCGCCGCTTCACTTGCGCGCCTCTCCCCGCTTCACCTCGTCCCAGAGCCGGTCCAGCTCCTCGAGCGACGCCTCTCCCAGCGCGATGCCGCGCTCGGCGGCAAGGCGTTCGAGCGCCTCGAAGCGGGCGCTGAACTTCCGGTTCGCCCTTTGCAGGGCGGCGAGGGCGTGGGCGCCGGCGAGGCGGGCGAGGTTCACGACGGCGAAGAGGAGGTCGCCGAGCTCCTCCTCCAGGGCGGGGGAGGGCTCCGCTTCCAGCGCCTGTCGGACCTCCTCCAGCTCCTCTGCCACTTTCTCGAACGCGCCGCGGGCATCGGCCCAATCGAAGCCGATCGCGCTCACCCGTTCCTGGATGCGGTGCGCGCGGGACAGCGGATCGAGCCCGCGGGGGAGGTCCGCAAGGATCGAGCGGCGCGGGCCGCGCTCCTTGGCCTTGAGCGCCTCCCACGCCACCGCTTCGCCATCCCCGTAGATATGGGGGTGGCGACGTCGCATCTTTTCCTCGAGGCGGCTCACGACCGCTTCCGCGTCGAACGCGCCGCGTTCCTCCGCGAGCACGATCTGGAACGCGATGTTGAGGAGCAGGTCCCCGAGCTCGCCGACCAACGCATCGTCGTCGCCGTCGCCGATGGCCTCGGCGACCTCGTGCGCCTCCTCGAGGAGGTAGGGGATGAGTGACGTCGGCGTTTGTGCTGCGTCCCAGGGACAGTGGACTCGGAGGAAGCGGACCAGCTCGAGGGCCCGGTCCAGGCTCGGTCGCGAGGGGCCGGCCGAAGGGTTGTCTTCGGTGGAAATCGCTACTTCTCCGGACTAGGTGAACTTGCGCTAACCTCAAGAGTGATCTATACTACGGCCTCTTTGTCGCCTATGTCAATCGGCACCGAAACTCGCGCGTGGGTGGAGGTCGACATCTCGGCCATGCGCGAGAACTTTCGAACGGTCCGCGACGCCGTCGGACCCGGTGTGGCCGTGATCGCCATGGTCAAGGCCGACGGGTACGGGCTCGGCGCCCGGCACGTGGTGCGTGCGTTCGAGCCGATGGATCCGTGGGCCTACGGGGTCGCGACGGCTGAGGAGGGGATCGAGCTGCGGCGCCTGGGCGTGACGCGGCCTATCCTGGTGCTCAGTCCGCTCCCCGTGGACACGTACGCCGAGGCCGCCCGAGCGCGCCTCACGCCGGCGATCTCGGACCTGGATGCGCTCGACCGGTGGGCGGCCGCGACCTCGATGGTCGACGGCGGCGGCGATTTCCACGTCGAGATCGACACCGGCATGGGCCGGTGTGGTTTCGACTGGCGTGACACGTCGAACTGGGCCGCCGCGATCCGCTCGCGGCTGTCGCCTTCGCTGCGCTGGACTGGCGTCTTCACGCACTTCCACGGCGCGGACGCCCCGGACCGGGTGTACACAGTTACGCAGTGGGAGCGTTTTCGTGATGCGCTCGAGCAGCTCCCGGTCTCGCGCGAGGACCTGATCATCCACGCGGCGAACAGCGCGGCGGCGCTGCGCTTCCGGGAGTTCGCGGCGGATGCGGTGCGTCCGGGGATCTTCCTCTACGGCGGCGACCCGGCGCCGGGGCTGGGGCTCCCGCGCCCGCGTCCCGTCGTCGCCGTGAAGGCTCGCATCGTGCTGATCCGTGACGTCGCACCGGGGACCACGGTCGGCTACGGCGCCACGCACGTCGCGCGGCGCTGGGAGCGCTGGGGGACGCTCGGCATCGGCTACGGCGACGGCGTGCGCCGGGCCCTCGGGAACCACTGCGATGTGATCGTGCGCGGGCGTAGGGTCCCCGTGGTCGGACGGATCTCCATGGACCTGACGGTGGTAAACCTGACCGACGTGCCGGACGCGCGTGTCGGCGACGTGGCGACGCTGATCGGGTCCGATGGCGACGCGGAGATCACCCTCGAGGAGGTGGCCGCGCACGCCGGCACGATCAGCTACGAGATCCTGACGGGGCTGACGCCCAGGCTCCCGCGCGTGGAACGTGGAAATGCCATCGATGGATGAACTGATCCGGGCTGCGGAGACGGCGCGGTCGCGCGCCTACGCGCCCTACTCGCAGTTCAGGGTGGGCTGCGCCCTCGAGGCCGAGGATGGCTCGGTTTACCTCGGTTGCAACATCGAGAATGCGTCCTACCCTGCGACGATGTGCGCCGAGCGCGTCGCGCTGGGCGCGGCCGTGGCCTCGGGGCGGCGATCCTTTCGACGCCTCGTCCTCCTGACGGACGCGCCGACCCCGGCCAGCCCGTGCGGGGTGTGCCGGCAGGCGCTGTCCGAGTTCGCGCCCTCGCTGGAGATCGTGTCGCTCGGCGCCGAGCGGGGCGAGGCGCGCTGGTCCCTCGAGGAGCTGCTTCCGGCTCGCTTCGATCTGGAAACGGGAACGACCGCCGCCCGCGCGGCGGGGGAGTGAAGGATTGCGGATGCTGAAACGGTGGTCACTGGGGTGCCTGGCCGCGGTCGTCCTGGCCGGATGCGCCGATGAGAGCCCGGTCGGACTCGACCCGATCGTCCCGCCCGGGGTGGTGCGCAGCTTCGAGATCGTGCTCGACGCTGATCGCTTCCTGGTCATGGACACGTCCATCACGGGGTTCTCGACCGCGGCCGGGAGCGGGTACGGCGTCGTGGCCAACGCCCACGCAGGTGTGTTGAACGCGCACACGCTGCTGCGAGCGGCGCTCCCGCTCCGCAGCGTGACGTACCGGGACACCGCCGGCGTCGCGAAGAACGACACGCTGCCGATCATCATCGGCGGTGAGCTGATCCTCAAGGTCGACACGCTCCAGGGCCGGACCTCGGGGCCGGTCTCGCTCGCGCTCTATCGGATCGCCGAGGAGTGGGACCCGCGCTCGGCGACGTGGTCGCTCCGGGTCGACAGCGGAGACGTATCACTCCCCTGGTCCACGCCGGGGGGCAGCCGGGGCGAGTTCGTGGCCAGAGCGGATCTCTCCGACGATACCACGGAGGTCGGGATCCCCGTCGACTCGGCCACGCTCGCGCTGTGGTCCGACACCCTCAATGCCTCCCGGGGCGGGCTGATCGTGTCCGAGACGCCCGGCTCGCGCCTGCGGTTCAACGGGTTCCAGCTCGTGGTCCACGCGAGGCCATCGGCCCGGCCGGACACGGTCGTCATGGACACCGTCCAACTGAACGGCCTGACGTTCGTCTACGACCCGGTTCCCACATACGACGGTGCGATGTACGTGGGCGGCACGCCGAACTGGCGCTCCTACCTGCGTCTGCGTGACCGTCTCGACACGCTGACCTTCGAGATGCCGTGCGAGGACGGCGAGACCTGCACGTTCCGCCTGGGCGATGCGAACATCAATTACGCCGGCCTGGTGTTCACGCCCGTCACGCCTCCGGCCGGCTTCGCTCCGGACGACACGGCGCGAATATTCTTCTACCGTGTCCTGGGCGGAGGGACGGTCCCGCTCGCTCGTGCGCCGATCGCGCCGATCTCGAGTGATTTGATGTCGCAGCTCCTGGTGCCCCCGGCATCCTTCGCTTCGGGCGAGGCGGCGGAAGTCGGGTTCACTCGGCTACTCCGGAACCTCCTCGCGACGATGGCTTCGAATCAGGACGCGACGCCGATCACGCTGGCGATGCTCGACGCGACGTCGGGCACGAAGTTCGGCATTGCGGCCTTCGCGCCCATCGACGCGGGTGACGCCGCGCCCAGGCTCAGACTCATCGTCTCTGTCATCGATCAGGATCGGGTCCGATGAAGCGTAGCTTCCCGCTCGCGATCGTTCTCGCGCTGGCCATTGTGCAACCGGCTTCGGCTCAGTCGATATTCGCCAGTCAGGGGCTCGGCGCGCCCGTGCCCACTGCGGATGCACGCACCCGCGCCATCGGCGGCATCGGCATCGGGCTGCAGGGCCACAGCCCGTCGCTGATCAACCCCGCGGAAGCCGCCGATTTCGGCGTCCGCGGCCTCGCCGTGTCGCTGCAGTCGGCGAACCATTCCATCGACGTCGACGGCCACCGGGCGGATTTCGGGGCGAACCGCTTCCCGATGCTGCAGGTCATTTATCCGGTCGGCGAACGTTCCACTTTCACGGTCGGATACGGCGGCTTCCTCGATCAGACCTGGGCCGTGTTCTCCGATCGCACGGACATCATCGGCGGAGAGGAGGTCCCGGTTCGTGACCGCATCGAGTCGGACGGCTCGATCTCGCAGTTCCAGCTCGGCGTGGCGTACGCCCTCACGCCGGAGCTGTCCATCGGCGTCGCCGGCGGGCTGTACGCGGGCGGGCTCGACCGCGCCATCACCCGCGAGTTCATCGACGACCAGGGGCCCGTCGTGGACTCCTTCACGACCGCCATGTCCTGGAGCCAGCGCGCTCCGTTCGCGAGCGCGGGCATTCGCTGGGACATCGCGTCGCTGCTGCGCCTGTCCGGCAGCGTTACATGGGCCGGTACGCTGAAGGCGAAGGGCGAGACCGCGGCGTCGGAAGACTTCGAGGTCGATATGCCGCTCCAGGTCGCTGCGGGGCTCAGCGCGTACCTGTCGCCCCGGCTCCTGGCGTCGGCGTCGGGCCGCTGGTCGGGGTGGAGCGCCTCCAGCAACACTACGCCCTTCGGCGAGGTCTCGGACACCTGGGAAGTGGGAGGCGGCCTCGAGTGGGAGCTGCTGACTTTCGACACCCGGGTGGTCCCGCTCCGCGTCGGTTATCATTACGTCCAGTTCCCGTTCCGCGTCGACGGAGAGACGCCGAGCGAGCGGACGTTCGCTTTCGGCAGCGGGCTCCGCTTCAGCCCGGGCCCGGCCGGGTACCGGGCGGGCCTCGACGCGGCGGTCGAGCGGGGGAGCCGTAGCGGCGGCTTTACCGAGGACTTCTGGCGGTTTACCGTGTCGCTCTCCGTGTTCGGCCAGTGATCCCCCGGACGACTTCGGGGTAGCAGCCATGCCGAACCGTCACGATCAACCATGGAACCGCCCCGGCGAATGATGCACGGTACCCGAGAGCGTAAGAAGGCCTACGTCGAAACATATGGGTGCCAGATGAACGTGGCCGACGGCGAGCTGATGCAGGGCATCCTCGCCGCCCAGGGCTACGATCTGGCAGCCACGCCCGACGAGGCCGACGTCATTCTGGTCAACACCTGCGCGATCCGGGAGCACGCCGAGCAGCGCGTGCTCGGCCGTGTCGCGCAGCTCAACAAGGTGAAGCTGGCGCGCCCGGGGGTGGTGCTCGGCGTGACCGGGTGCATGGCGCAGCGCATGGGGCACTCGCTCCTGGAGAAGGCGCCCTATGTGGACCTGGTCATGGGGCCCGACGGGTACCGCCGGCTCCCGGAGGTGCTGGCGAAGCTCGGGGCGGCGGACGCGGGGGAGAGGGCGAAGGGCTCGCCGGAGGCGGGGTCGGCGGCCGGAGCAGGCGCGGAGGCCCGTTCTTCGGCTTCGGTCGGTTCCGCGGCGTCGGCCGGCTCTGCGGCCTCCGGCGGCGGAGCCACATCGTCCACCGCACCATCCGCGCCCGGCCGGCGGCCGCTCCGGGCCCTCCCGGTGCTCGGCGTCGCCTCGGCCGCGGACGCGCCGCGCGCCGGCGACGGCCGGATCGCCATCCTGGATTTCGAGGCGAACGAGAACTACGAGGGCCTCCAGGTCCGGCGCGGCTCGAAGGTCTCGGCCTGGGTCCCGATCCAGCGCGGGTGCAACTACCGCTGCACGTACTGCATCGTGCCGTACGTGCGCGGGCCGGAGAAGAACCGGGACCCGCAGCAGATCCTGGCCGAGGTACGCGACATCGTCGCCCAGGGGATCCCCGAGGTGGTGCTCCTGGGCCAGACCGTCAACTCGTACCGGCATGGCGACTGGGACTTCCCGAGGCTACTGCGCGAGGTCGCGCGGGTGGACGGGATCCGGCGAGTCCGCTTCACCTCGCCGCACCCGAACGACGTCACGCCGGAGCTCGTGGAGGTCATGGCCGAGGAGCCCACGGTCTGCAAGCACCTCCACCTCCCGGTCCAGTCGGGGCACAACCGCACTCTCAAGCGGATGCTTCGGCGCTACACCGTCGAGGCGTTCCTCGAGAAGGTCCGGATGGTCCGCGAGGCGATCCCGGACATCGCGCTCTCGACCGACGTCATCGTCGCCTTCCCGGGCGAGACCGAGGAGGAGTACGAGGCGACGCTCGACCTCATGCGCACGGTGCGCTTCGACGACGCGTACCTTTACAAGTACTCCGCGCGTGAAGGCACGCCGGCCACGCGTCTGCCCGCCGAGCAGTTCATTCCCGAGGACGTGGCGCAGGCGCGGCTGGAACGGATCATCGAGATCCAGCGCGCGATCCAGGCGGAGATCAACGCCTCCGAGGTCGGCCGTGTGGAGGAGGTCCTGGTCGAGCGCCTGGCCCGGAGCGAGGGCGACGTCCTCGGTCGCACCGACCGGAACAAGATGGTCGTCTTCCCGGGCGACGCCTCGCTCGTCGGCCGGTTCGTCCGGGTCGAGCTCACGGACACGACCGGAGCGACCTTCATCGGGCATCGGGTGGGCGAGGAAGCGCTGCTCCAGACAGCCTGATCCGCGGGGGGCGGCGTGATCCGCCCCCTGAGCCGTATCGCCATCACCTTCGGTTTATCCGTCGTCGGCGGCCTGCGTGCCGCCGACTTCGTCTCCGATCCACTCCTCCTGCTCCTCGGCGCCGCGGCGGCGGGGGCTTTTCTGACCGGGCTCCGGCCCCGCGCGCTGGGCGCGCTGATCGGCATTGCCGGCGCCGGGCTGGGCGCGATCACCGCCGATTCTGTTCGCGGCGACTGCCTCTTTCGTCTCCCAGATGGCGCACGCGTTCAGGTTCTGGGGACGCTCGCGGCGCACCCGGATCCGAGCGGCGCCGCCGAAGTCCGCGCGGCCGCGCTCGTCGTGGCGGGCTCGTCGCGGCGATGCGGTTCCAGGATCCTGGTCCGCGCGGACGAAGGTGCGTGGGTCGGCGCGGGCGGCGGCGCCCGCATCCGCGTCGCGGGTCGCTGGCTCGCCTTCCCGCCCGACGGGGGCTCGCTGCGCCGCCCCCGATGGGCCGGGACGCTCGTCGCCGACTCCGTCGTCGTGCTGCGCCCGCCGTCCGTGCGGAGCGAGCCCGCGGCGACGCTGCGGGGACGCGCGCAGGAGCGGATCGGCCGCCTCTTCCCCGATCACGCCGGCCTCGTCGAAGCGCTCATCCTCGCGCAGCGCGGCGGGATCGATCCGGCGATCCGCGACCGGTTCGCCCGTGCCGGCCTCGCCCACCTCCTCGCCATCTCCGGGCTCCACGTCGGGATCATCGCCGGTGTGCTCTTATTGATCGGGCGGGTCATGCGCCTCGGCGCGCGCTGGACCGCGATCGCGGCGTTTGCGTGCACGGTCGGCTACGTGCTGTTCATCGGCGCGCCGCACCCCGCCATGCGCGCGGCGCTGCAGCTCGGGCTCATCACGGCGTCGCGGCGGCTCCAGCGTCCATCCGACCGCTACACGCCGCTCGCCGCCATCGCGATCTTCCTCGTCGCCCTGGACCCACTCGCGATCCTCGAGCCGGGGTTCCAGCTCTCGTTCGCCGGCGTGGCGGGGCTCATCGCCCTGCGCAGGCGATTCTTGACCGCGCTCTCCTTCTTTCGCGTCCGCTACCTCCAGGACTCCCTCGCCACCAGCATCGCCGCGACGATCGCGACCGCGCCGATCACGGCGCTCCACTTCGGCAGCATCGCGCCCATCGGGATCGTATCGAACGTCGTGGCGATCCCGGTCGTCGGCGCGGCGGTGCCGGCCGTGGCGGCCGCCCTCGCGGTCGGCGCGGTCCACGAGGGCGCCGGCCGTTTCCTCGCCGACGGCGCCGCGCTGCTCCTGGACGTACTGGGTTGGACCGCCGCGTGGGCCGCGGAGCTCCCCGGCGCCAGCGTGTGGGTCCCGCGCGATGCGGTGGCCGCCTGGGCGCTCGCCGCCGCGGCTGCGTACGTCGTCGCGGCGACGCTACGGAGATCGGCGACGGGGAAGAGCGCGGCGCGCATCCGGCCCGTGGTACGCCGCGGCGTCGCCATCGGGACCGCCATGGCCCTCCTCGTCGCCTGGCCGGCGCTGGTCCGCCGCGGCGGCGCGCTCGAGATCCACGCGATCGACGTAGGGCAGGGCGACGCGTACGCGATCCGCACCCCGAGCGGCCGCTGGATCCTCGTCGACGCCGGACCGCGCACCGAACGCTTCGATGCCGGCCGGGCACGCGTGGTGCCTTTCTTGCTCGCGCACGGCGTCCGCCGCCTCGAGGCCCTGGTCCTCACGCACCCGGACGCGGACCACATCGGCGGCGCACCCGCGGTGCTGGAGGCATTCGACGTCGGCGCCGTCGTCGATCCCGGTCTCGCGGCGGGCAAGGACCTCTACGTGAGCCTGCTCGAGCGCGCCCGCCGGCGCGACATCCAGTGGATCGTCGCGCGCCGCGGCCAGGTCGTCCAGATCGGAGAGGTCGCGTTGCACTTCCTCTACCCCGACTCCGCTTCGCTTGACGGAACTGTGGAGGCGAACCAAGTTTCCGTCGCGTTCAGGCTGGAGTACCGCTCGTTCCGCGGTCTCTTCCTCGGCGACCTCCCCGCGGAGGTGGAACGGGAGCTCGCCCGTGCCGACGCCGAGGGCCTGCGCGCCGAGTTCCTGAAGGTCGCCCACCACGGCAGCAGGACCTCGACGAGCGATGCGTTGCTGGCGGCCGCGGCGCCCAGCGTCGCGGTGATCTCCGTCGGCCGCCACAACCGCTACGGACACCCCGACCCCGTCGTCCTCGATCGGCTGCGGCGGCGGGACGTCCGGATCCTCCGCACCGACCGCGACGGCAGCGTTCGCGTGCGGGTCCTCGCGGGGGGGCGGATGGAGGTGTCGACGGCGCGATGATCGACTGGCTGGTGCGAGCTCTGGCACGACAACCCGTCGTGCCGCCGGAACCGCTCCCGCCCGGCGTCGCCGTCCGGCGCGGGAGCTGGATCCCGCGGATCGGCGGTCTCCTCGCCCGCATGGGCCGCCCCGCCGCCGCGGTCACGCTCGGACGCACGATCATCGTGCACCCGGATGCGGTGTTGACGCCGCGATTGCTGCGTCACGAACTGATGCACGTGCGGCAATGGCAGCGTGATCGACTCGGATTCCCCTTCCGCTACGCCTGGTACCACCTGCGCTACGGGTACGGGGGCAATCCCTACGAGATCGAGGCACGCCGCGCGGAACAGGACGATCGACCACGCACATGATCGCGGCGCCGCCCGTCCCACGGTCGCGGGTCGGGGCACGCCGCGGAGAACCGAACGATTTCCACGGGGGATGACATGCCGAGCTCCGTGATCACGATCGAGCGCCACATCATCGAGCAGGAGCGGAAGTATCCGCACGCGACCGGCGCGTTCAGCAACATCCTCTACGACATCGCCCTGGCGGCGAAGATCATCAGCAACGAGGTCAACAAGGCCGGCCTGCTCGACATCCTGGGCGCCACGGATGAAACCAACGTCCACGGCGAGCGGGTGCGAAAGCTCGACGTCTTCGCCAACGAGGTCATATTCAAGGCCCTCGACCACGGAGGGCACCTCTGCTGTATGGCATCGGAGGAAGCGGAGGACATCATCCCGATCCCCGAGAAGTTCCCGACCGGCAATTACGTCCTCCTCTACGACCCGCTCGATGGCTCCTCCAACATCGACGCCAACGTATCCATCGGGACGATCTTCTCGATCCACCGGAAGATCTCGTCCGCGCCTCGGGGCACGCTGGAGGACTGCCTCCAGGTCGGGCGCAAGCAGGTGGCCGCCGGGTACGTGGTGTACGGCTCGTCGACGATGCTCGTGTACACCACGGGGACCGGCGTTCACGGCTTCACGCTCGACCCGGCGATCGGCGAGTTCGTCCTCAGCCACCCGGACATCAAGATCCCGAGCCCGGGCCAGCGGATCTACAGCTGCAACGAGGGGAACTACGTGCGGTGGAGCCCGGCGCAGCGGCGTCTGATCGACCACTTCAAGGGGCTCGACGGGCAGAACGACAAGCCGTTCAGCTCCCGGTACATCGGGTCTCTGGTCGCGGACTTCCACCGGACGCTCCTCTACGGCGGGATCTTCATGTACCCGGCGGACGCGAAGAGCCCGAACGGCAAGCTCCGGCTCCTCTACGAAGCCGCGCCCATCGCGATGATCTGCGAGCAGGCCGGCGGCCGGGCCACCGACGGGCGGCGAGACATCCTGGACATCGTCCCCAGCGAGCTGCACCAGCGCACGCCGCTCTACGTCGGCTCGAAGGAGTACGTGGACCTGGCCGAGAAATTCCTGGCGGTCGAGGAGAGCGAGGTCGAGACGGCCGTGGCGAACTGAGGGCGGCGACGGCCGGGGCCGCTTCGCGGCCCCGGCCGTCGCTTTCCGAATCGGCGCGGCGGCGCGGCACTGCCCGAGCGGCCGGCAGGCAAGCCGCCAGGCCCGCCGCGCCCCTCGCCCTCAGTTCTCCGCCACCTCCGCCATACCCGCGGCCCCCTCGGAGATCCGCTCTATCTGCTCGATCACCTCCTCCAGCAGCTCCACCTTCTCCTGGTAGTGCATGAACGCGCTCTCGAAGCCCATCACGGCGATGTCGCACAGCTCGTCCCAGGTGAAGCCCAGGTACTGGTGCGCGCGCCAGTACTCCTCCGTCACCGTCGTCGCGCTCATGAGGCGGTTGTCGGTGTTGAGCGTGACGACGAGCCCTTCGTCGTAATAGAGGCGCAGCGGGTGCGCCTCGAAGCTGGGCACCGCCTTCGTCTGCACGTTCGAGGTCAGGTTGATCTCCAGGGGGATCCGGAAGTCGTTGACGTACTGCATGAGGTCCGGATCCTCGAAGAGCCGCGTGCCGTGGCCGATCCGGTTCGCCTTGCAGTAGTGCAGCGCCTGGTGGATCGACTCCGGCCCGTACGCCTCGCCCGCGTGGATCGTCGCGGCCATGTTGGCGTTGATCACCGTGTAGAAAGCGTCCTTGTGCTTCTTGGCCGGGTAGTTGTACTCGGCCCCGGCCAGGTCGAACGCCACCACGCCACGGTTCTTGTATGCGACGGTCAGGTCGGCCAGGTCCCGGGAGGTCTCCGGGCTCATGTTGCGGATCCCGCAGATGATGAGGGCGGTGCGGATCCCGAAGTCCTCGCGCGCCCGGGCCAGGCCCCGCAGCGGTGCGTCTACGACCTCCGTGAGCGGCATCCCCTCGCGGGTGTGCAGGATCGGGGAGTACCGGACTTCCATGTAGACGACGTTCTCTCTTGCCGCGTCCTCCGCGAGCTCGTACGCGATGCGCTCGAGCGACTCCGGGGTCTGCATGACGGAGAGCGTGACATCGAAGCGAGACAGGTAGTCGACGAGGTCGCGCGCGTCCTTTACGTGCATGTAATCGGCGAGCTCCTCGGGGTCGTAGGTCGGGAGCTCCTTGCCGTACTCCTTTGCCAATTCCACCAGCGTTTCGGGGCGGACGCTCCCGTCGAGGTGGACGTGCAGGTCTGTCTTGGGGAGCCGCTCCAGCAGCTCACGGGTCACCTGGATCATACGGTTCGTATCGTTCACGAAAGGTATCGTTTCATTTCGAATCTCGGTGCGATCGGCGCTTGGAGGTCCCAACGCGACGGGGGCCAACCTGACGGCGCGGAGCCGACGTCACGGCGCATTGCCGACGCGGGCTGCCCGCGCCGCTTCCGGCTCCACGCGCTCCCGCCGCGCCGCTCCGCGCTCCGCGGTGGCCGCCGCCCGGCGCGCTCCTTCGAGCTCCGCCCGGATCGCCTCCACCGCCTCCGCCGGCACGATTCGCCAGTTCTCGCGGAAATAATCCTCCGGCCGGATCGCCCCGCGCCGCCGGACCTCCTCGATCAGGAGCTCGCGGATGTCCTCCTGCCGGTCGTAGACGACCGGCGCCTCGGCGATCATGGTGAAGCCGCCTCCGCCGCCCTGGCGATAGTTGTTCACCGCCAGAGTGAAGGTCTGGTCGGGGCGGACCGGCTCGCCGCGGTAGCGCAGCTCGGTGATCCGGTCCCCGACGGGGCGCGTGAGGTCGATCGTGTACTCGACGCCGCTCACGACGTCGAAGTTGTACCCCGGCACCTCGGGGTCGATGAGCGGCCCTCCATCCGGCGCCGGCCACCCCCGGAAGTACCTCGCCGATTGCTCGAGGTACGCCTTGAGCTGCGCGCCGGTGATCCGGACCGCCTTGAGCGTGTTGTCGTAGATGTAGAGCCCGGCCAGGTCGGCGACGGTGATCTCGCCCTCGGGGATCGCCGCCTCGAGGTTGAACGCCGCCGTCGCCGAGAGATCCGCGCCCGCGACCGCGCGCTGGACCTCGTTGACGAAGTCGAGGATCGGCGTGTCGCGGAGCCGCGCCTCGAGCGCCCCCCACCGCGCCGGCGAGTGGCCGACCACCGAGTTCACGTACGCGACGGTCCGCTCGTGCGCCGGCCGGAGCGCCTCCATGAACGCCGTGTCCGCGCGCGTCGGGTCCGGCCTCAGGATCCTGGCGTGCTTCTCGACCACCCGCCAGTCGTTCGGCGCGATCCGGGCGAGTCGCACCGTCGCCACGGCGAGGCTCGCGGCCCAGTTGCCGGCCTGGGTGTAGAGCACGCCCTCGATCGTCGAGTCGGCCAGTTCCCGGTGCGTGTGCCCGAGGAAGACGACGTCGATCCCAGGCACCTCGTCCGCGAGCCGGTCCGCCACGTTCTCCGGCGCGAGCCCCGTCGCGACCGTGTCGTAGCTCGTCCCGCCGAACCCGCCGTGGGACAGGACGACGACGAGGTCGGCGCCGCGACGTCGCAGCTCGGCCACCACGGGCCGCAGCGAGGCGACGACGTCGCGGAACTCCAGCACCCCCTCCACGTGCGCCTTGTCCCAGACGTGCACGCCCGGCGGCGTGTTCCCCGTCACGCCGATCAGGATCGTGTCCCCTTCGGCGACGACGTGCGGGATCAGCGCGTACGGACGGTACGCGTGCTCGTTCGTGCCGTGGCGGAAGATGTTACCGGCGACGAAGGGAAAGGCCGCGTCCTCGATCGCGTGGTCGAGGTGCTCGAGCCCGTAGTTGAACTCGTGGTTCCCGATCGCCGCGGCATCGTACCCCATCAGGTTCATCGCCTGCACGATCGGGTTCGGCCGCACCGGCTCCCGCCGCGCGTGGACGTACGCCAGCGGGTTCCCCTGGAGCAGGTCGCCGGAGTCGAAGAGGTAGACGCGCCCGGGGTTCGCGGCCCGCACGCTGTCGATCAGCGGCTTGATGAGCGCGAGCCCGTGGTCCGTGGCGCGGCCGGTGTAGTAGTCATGGGCGTAGAGGCGCCCGTGGACGTCCGTGGTGCCCAGGACGACGAGCTCGCGGGTCGACGCCGGAGCGGCGGCTTCGCCGACCGGGCGGTGCGTGCCTCCCCCCGCCGTGCACGCGGCGAGGACTGCGGCGAGAGCGCCGCCGAGGACTGGGGTGAGGCCCAGGCGACGGAGCGCGGCGGCGCGGAATACAACGCGCGCGAGCGGCCAAACTGGAGAGGCCACTCGCGCGTTCGGGTACTTCGTCGATCGCTTGGTTCGCTCCATGGAGCAACTTACATCGGCGCCGCGGCGGGCGGCAAGACCGGCGCGGCCGCCGGGCGCCTGGGCGGTTGTGGCGCCCCGGTCGCGGCTGCCTCACCGACCCCGGCTGCCGTCTCGTCCGCGAGCGCCGCGTGCGCCGCGGCCAGGCGGGCGACCGGCACCCGGAAGGGAGAGCAGGACACGTAGTCGAGCCCGACCTCGTGGAAGAAGGCGATGGAGCGCGGGTCCCCGCCGTGCTCGCCGCACACCCCGACCTTGAGCTGCGGGCGCGCGGCGCGCCCCTCCGCCGTCGCCAGGGCGATCAGCCGCCCGACGCCCGCGCGGTCGAGCACCTGGAACGGATCCTCGGCCAGTACCCCTTCCTGGATGTAGGTCGGCAGGAACGACGCGGCGTCGTCGCGGGAGATGCCGAACGTGGTCTGGGTGAGGTCGTTCGTGCCGAAGGAGAAGAAGTCCGCCTCGGCGGCGATCTCCGCGGCCACCAGCGCCGCGCGTGGCAGCTCGATCATCGTCCCGACCTGGTACGGGATCGACATACCCGCCTCGCGCAGCACTTCGTCGGCGACCCGCCGCACCAGCGTCGCCTGCCGCCGGAACTCCTCCGCCGAAGCGACGAGGGGGATCATGATCTCCGGCCGCGGGTCGCCGCCCTCCCTCGCCACGGCGAGGGCCGCCTCGAAGATCGCCCGCACCTGGATCTCGGTGATCGCCGGGTACGTGATCCCCAGCCGCACGCCCCGGTGGCCGAGCATTGGGTTCACTTCCCGGTGCCGCTCCACCGCGTGCGCGACCTCCGCAGTCGCCACGCCGAGGCGCGCGGCCAGCTCTTCGATCTCTTCCCCGCCGGCGGGGAGGAACTCGTGGAGGGGCGGATCGAGCAGACGGATCGTGACCGGCAACCCGTCCATCGCCCGGAAGATCCCCTCGAAATCCGCGCGCTGCATCGGGAGCAGCTCATTGAGCGCCGCGCGCCGCGCCGCGTCGTCGCGCGCCAGGATCATCTCCCGCACGACGTGGATCCGGTCGCCCTCGAAGAACATGTGCTCGGTGCGGCACAGCCCGATCCCCTCCGCGCCGAACACCCGCGCCCGCTCCGCGTCCGCCGGCGTGTCCGCGTTCGCCCGCACGCGGAGCCGTCGCAACTCGTCCGCCCACCCCATCAGCCGGTGGAACGCCGGAGACATCTCGGGCTCCACCGTCGGCACACGCCCCAGCAGCACGCGCCCGGCGACGCCGTCGACGGTGATCCACTCGCCCTCGTGGACCGTGTGCCCGCCCGCGTGGAGACACCGCGCTTCGTCGTCGATCCGGATCTCGCCCGCTCCCACCACGCAGCACTTGCCCATCCCGCGCGCGACCACCGCCGCGTGCGACGTCATCCCGCCCCGCGCCGTCACGATCGCCCGCGCCGCGACCATGCCGTGGAAGTCGTCGGGCGACGTCTCCCGTCGCACCAGCACCACGTCCTCGCCCGCCTCCGCCCGCGCCACCGCCGCATCCGGGTCGAAGACGACGACACCCGACGCGGCGCCCGGAGACGCCGGGAGCCCCGTGCACAGCACCGTCGCCTGCGCCGACGGATCGATCTGCCGGTGTAGAAGCGACACCGCCTGTTCCGGATCGACGCGGAGGACCGCCTCCGTCTCGTCGATCAACTCCTCGTCGACCATGTCCACCGCGATCCGCACCGCCGCAGCCGCCGTCCGTTTCCCCGACCGCGTCTGCAGGACGTACAGCCGGCCCCGTTCGACCGTGAACTCGATGTCCTGCATGTCGCGGTAGTGGCGCTCGAGGATGTCCTGGACCCGCAGGAGCTCCTCGTACGCCTCCGGGAGCCGCTCCGCCATCGCCTGGACCGGGAGCGGGTCCCGCACCCCCGCCACCACGTCCTCGCCCTGTGCGTTGAACAGGAACTCGCCGAAGAACCGCTTCTCCCCGGTCGACGGATCCCGCGTGAACGCCACACCCGTCCCGGAGTCTTCACCCAGGTTCCCGTACACCATTGCCACCACGTTGACGGCGGTCCCCAGATCGTCCGGGATCCCGTGCAGACGCCGGTACGCGACGGCGCGATCGTTCTCCCACGAGCGGAAGACCGCCTCGATCGCGCCCCAGAGCTGCGCCCCCGGATCCATCGGGAACGGCGCGCCCGTCGCCTCTTCCACCAGCGCCCGGTAATCGGCGACGAGGGCGTCGAGGTCATCGGCGGAGAGCTCCGCGTCGTGCTCCACGCCGCGCGCCGCCTTGCGGGTCTCGAGCAGCCGCTCGAACCGGTCCCGCGCCACGCCCAGCACCACCTCGCCGTACATCTGGATGAACCGACGATACGAATCGAAAGCGAAACGGCGGTCGTCCGCCGCTCGCGCCAGCGCCTCGACCGTCGCGTCGTTCAACCCCAGGTTCAGGATCGTGTCCATCATCCCGGGCATCGAGTGCGCAGCGCCGCTCCTCACCGAGACGAGGAGCGGCGCGTCCGTGCCGCCGAAGCGCTTCCCGGTCGTCCTCTCCAGCCGCCTGAGGGCCGCCGCGACGGCCTCGCGCAGCCCGTCCGGGTACCTGCCGTGACTCAGGTAATGGCGACAGACTTCCGTCGTGATCGTGAATCCGGGGGGAACCGGCAACCCGATCCGCGTCATCTCCGCCAGGTTCGCTCCCTTGCCGCCGAGCAGATGCACGTCCGCCTTGCTCCCGTCCGCCCGGCCCGCGCCGAACTGATAGACGAGGGGGTTCGTCATGGCCGCTCCAGTCGGTTCGTCGATGTTGGAGGTGGGGTGGTTCGGGCGTGGGGACGGCGCAAGAAGTGGGCCGGGGTGCGGCCGGT